>Ga0123352_10001006_pt1 | contig 36272 bp, 45 predicted proteins | sample TergutLab28metaG_FD_89700 | JGI IMG/M metagenome (GOLD analysis project Ga0123352, IMG submission 89700) | Labiotermes labralis P1 segment gut microbial communities from Petit-Saut dam, French Guiana - Lab288 P1 | ecosystem: Host-associated > Arthropoda: Insects > Digestive system > Gut ... | reverse complement strand
GTCCTCACGGAATATTACATCCAATTTCCAATGAAGCTGGTTTTCTATAGACCAATGCTTTCTTACGGCATACGCGAAATCAGATATACTGGTCAGCGATGTAATAAAATAACGAGTCTCATGATGGCTTCGTCCATTTTTCTCAACAGCTGTGCATACCGCACCGATGGCGTTTATCGCTTTTTCAGGGACGACTAGATATTTCGGGGTGGTTTCGTCATTGTGGATATTGTAAACGTTAAATCAAACTGCTATATACTTCCGTTTGACTGGTGTATTGTACAAAAAAAGGGCTCACACTGAATCATGTAAACCCTTGTAATTTCTGGAGCGGACAAAGGGATTCGAACCCTCGACCCTTAGCTTGGGAAGCTAATGCTCTACCAGCTGAGCTATATCCGCTTTTTTCATTACTTGGGAAGTATACAAAAAAAGTTTAGTTTTTGCAATACGCAACGCCAAGCAACGCAACACTAGCGCAATTCACACATTGAACCTTATTTCTATCATATCGCCGTCTTTGACGCTGTATTCTTTTCCTTCGAGGCGCAACTGCCCCTTGCCGCGAAGCGCCGTCATAACGGCATCTCCGGCTTTGGGGTCTCCGGGGGCGTAGTTTCCTTGCTTGTAAAGTTCTATAAAATCATCGTAAGAGGCGACCTGCGCTCTTATAAAGCCTCGCGCCAGGTCAGAGTGTATGGCTCCAGCCGCAGCAAGGGCGCTATCTCCTTCTGAAAGCGTCCAAGCCCGTACTTCGTCCTTGCCGGTTGTAAAAAACGATACGCGGCCCAACATACGGTAGGCTTCGTGAATCAGTCTGTCGCGTCCAAGTTTGTCAATGGAAAGGTCTTTCATAAACTCGGCCTGTTCCGCTGACTCTAACTGCGCCAGATCCATTTCCAGCGAACCAAACAGGCGGACAGAGAGCAGCCCTTTTTCCTGCAGAAGCTTTTCTAAAGCCTCGGCCTGGGGTAACGTGCCGGTTTGTTTTTCATCAAGATTCAGCACGACAAGTTCAGGCTTCAGCGTCAGGAACGCGAAACCGGCAAGCGTTTTTTTCTGTTCATCGGTAAGCTCGGCTTCGCGAAGCGGGCGCTCTTCGAGCAGGTGTTCCTGCAATTTTTTAAGGAGTTCAATTTCGTCAGCGTCGGAATTTTTTTGCCCGGTGGACGGTGTTTTCTTTTTCCCGGCAAGTCGAGTTAGGCGGTTTTCAATCACTCCGAGGTCGCGGTAGATCAATTCCGTCTCGACGATTTGCCAGTCGCGCAACGGATCGAGCGAATTTTCTGGATGAGGAACGTCAGGGTTTTCAAACACGCGGATAACGTGCAGAAGCGCTTCCGACTCAGACACAAACCCTAGGAAGGAATTCCCTAGCCCTGCCCCTTTGCTTGCGTCGCGCGACAGGCCCGCAAGGTCGACAAATTCCACCACAGCGGGGGTCGTTTTTTTAGGCTCGAATATCTCTGTCAGGATGTCAAAACGCGAGTCAGGAACATTCACCAAAGCACGGTTTGGCTCGGTTTTGCCTCCCGCGTAGGGTTTTACCTCGACTCCCGCTCGTGTGATAACGTTGAATACAGTCGATTTTCCGCAAAGCGGCAAACCGACTATGCCGCACTTTAACAAATTAAATGCCCTCCCTGGAAATTGACCGCCGGAGATACTGCGCCGCTTCTTCCATAGGAACGAGGGTCTGTTCTCCGTTTGTCATATTTTTTATGGCAACGGATTTTTTCGATATTTCTTCCGGCCCTATGATGCAGGCATAAGCAGCTTCAGAGGCGCTTTTCATCTGTGCCTTGAAGCTTCGCCCGGGTTTGGAGTTGTCTCCGGCGTCCTGTTCGGCCGCTATACCTTCCATACGAAATTTGTGCGTGAACGCCTGCACGGCGTGACGCGCCTCAGGGCAAGCACCGTCCTCGTCCAGAGCGACAACGTAGACAAGGCTTTTCGGGCGCACTCCGAACGAAGCCCCCTGCTGCTCCATGACCAACACGACACGGTCAAGCCCTGCCGCGAAGCCCACGCCGGGCAGGTGAGGGCCTCCGATGGACTCAGAAAGATTATCATAGCGCCCTCCGCCGCACACAGCGTTTTGAGAGCCTAAATCGCCGGAAATGATTTCAAATGCCGTTTTTGTGTAATAATCGAGTCCGCGAACCAGCCTTTTGTTGAGTTTATATGTGAAGTTCAGGCGCGTAAGGCCAGCTTTGACTTCCTCAAAGTGAGGAGCGCATTCGCCGCACAGGTGTTCGTAAATCGCGGGGGCTGCGTCCGTAACAGCACCGCAGGAAGGTGCTTTGCAATCAAGCACGCGCAGAGGATTGCGTTCCAGCCGCCCCACGCACGTTTCGCACAATTCGCCTTTTCGGGAGGCAAAATAGTCAACCAGCGTGCGGCGGTATTGCGGACGGCACTGCGGGCATCCCACGGAGTTAAGAACGACTTCCAGGTTTTTTAACCCAAGCCGCCGGAAAATTTCCGTCGATAGAGCGATAAGTTCAACGTCCGCGACAGGGCCTGGAAGTCCCAGCCACTCCGCGTCAAATTGGTAAAATTGGCGGTAACGCCCTTTTTGCGGGCGCTCGTAGCGGAACATTGGGCCCCAGCACCAGAGTTTGGCGGACGAATATTGCCCACGGGATGACGTTCCGCACAAATTATGCTCAAGCGCAGAACGCACCATGCTGGCCGTGCCCTCCGGCCTCAAAGTGACGCTTCTGTCGCCTCTGTCAATGAACGTGTACATTTCTTTTTCCACGATGTCCGTTGTTTCGCCAACGCCCCTGGAAAAAAGTTCCGTGTGTTCAAAAATGGGCAGGTGAACTTCGGAATAACCGAAATCTGCCATCGTTTCCGCAACGACGTTTAAAACGTGAGCCCATTTCCACGACTCATCAGGCAGTATGTCTCGCACGCCCCTCGGAGCCTTGATGTCCATTTTAAATTCACTCCTTACTGGATTAAAACACCACGTCAGTATATAGCATTGCTGAATTTCAGTCCACAGGTTCAAACAGGAAGCCGGTCACGGTAAGCATGGCAAAATCGCCTTCCGTGATGCGGGTATTTGCATCGGCGCGCATTATGCGAGCGGGGGTATTGGTTCCGTCGGAATGAAAATAGACAATCTCCGGTTCAAGTCGCCAATCCTCGCTTTCAGGCAGGTTGGCGATATCGGCCGGCTCCCACGATAGCGTGAATCGCGCCGAATCGAAGCGGTCATCGGTTCTTGTCAAAACTTCCGCGATAAGGCGCCCTCTATCCGATCTTTCTGCGGCATCCATGCGGAGTCTTAGGCTGTGTCCGCTCAGCGTCATGTCGGTCATCTCGGTTACGGCTCGTTGCATGGAGCGCAGCGGCGTAACTAACGGGAAAAAGTACCTCGGCATTACCATGACGGCCATTATACCGATGATGGCCGTCACTATTAAAATTTCTATAAGAGTGAAGCCGGGGCGCTTACATCCTGTCGTGGTTGGTGATATCTGCGTCAAATCCCTCTCCGCCTTCCTCCCCGGTGCGGCCCGTTGAGATTATGTCAAAAGGCGGCCTTGTTCCGGGGTTGCGGAATATATAGGGGTTTCCCCACGGGTCAAGGGGAATATAAGTCAAAAACCCTCCGGGCGGGAAATGCCTGGGAATTGGCGGAGAAGTCGGCCTCGTGACAAGAGCGTTCAACCCCTGCAGCGTTGTGGGGAAAAAGCCGTTTCGCATGTGATACATGGTGAGCGCTTCCTCGAAAACTCTGATCTGCGCTCTTGCCGTTGTGCGCCTGGCTTCCTCAAGGTGGTTAATTATCTGAGGGCCTATTATGCCGGCCAGAAGCCCTATAATGACCACTACCACCATTATTTCGACCAGAGTGAACCCCGATCGCTTTTTTGCGTTTCTCACGTTCCTCATTTCCATGTCCTTCATAACTTGAAATGCCTCCTATCTGACCATGCTGGATATGTCGAATATCGGCAGCAAAATAGCGACTACGATAAACCCTACCGAAAAACCAAGCGTCAGTACCATTGCCGGTTCTATCAGTGTAGCAATCCTTTCCATGTGGCTCTGTGCGATTTCCCAGTTATTTTGCCCCACGTTGCTCAGTGCTTCCGCCAAATCTCCACCCATTTCGCCCACGCGGATGACGTACACGACTTCCTCAGGAAAGCCGGTTTTTTCGAGCGCTTTGTCGAAGCGGTGCCCGGCTTTTACAAAGTCGGCAACGTCAAGCCAGCGTTTCGGGTTCGCGTCCATCGAGGATGCCATACGCAGCCCTTGAACTAGCGGAATACCTGATTTAAGCAGCGTGGAAAGGTGAGTCATAACCAGCGACAGAGTCAAACGTTCGCGCAGTCCGCGCATAAACGGTAACCTGAGCCTTATGCCCCTTCGTTTCATAACGAAGAAAAGCACAAGAGACGCCGCGAGAAGCGGCAGCCCAAATGTATTAACGAAACCTGCGATCCCCAGCAATATCCGGGTGGGTAGGGGCAGGACGCGGTTCATATCGGTGAATAACACGGAGATTTGCGGCACAACGTAACTCAGGAGGAACACAACGACTCCAATGCCTACAATGGCCATGACGACAGGGTAGGTCATGGCGCTTTTCATTTTGCGGCGGAGGTGCTCTTCCATTTTGAACTGACCGGCGATCTGTTCAAGAACTTCAATCAAGGAGCCGCTTTGCTCGCCGGATTCCACAACGCGCCACAGTGTTTCTCGGAATGCGCCGCTCTCAGCAAGTGCGGTGTGGAATTTTTTCCCTCCCTCAACGGAAGCCAGAAGCGCGCTGAAGACAACACTGAGCCGTTTGTCGCGGGTTTGCTTTCCTAAAATTCTTAGAGAATCGGCCAAAGGAAGCCCCGACCTTAAATATGACGCGAGCGAGCGGCAAAACATGATATGCTCACCCAATGACATAAGTTTCATTTTGTGCCGGACGGCTTTTTCCTCTATAAGCGCTACGTCAACCACAATTACGCCACGCTCGGTCAGCCGCTCAACAGCCTGAATGGACGATGAAGCGTCAATTGAGCCTCTGGTCAGCTTTCCCTTGGCGTCGTAGCCGGAATAATTAAAACGCGCCATTTTGTATTTTTCTCATCCTGAACATCCTATTCCTCACCCGCGACTCGAATGAGTTCTTCTGGCGAGGTTTTGCCCTCTTTAACCGCGTCAATACCGATTTCCCAAAGAGTTCTGAAGCCATCTTTCCGTGCTATTTCCCTCAATTTAGAGACCGAAACGCCGGAGGTGATCGCCTCTTGTATTTTTTCATTCAGGGCAAACTGCTCGTAAAGCCCGATGCGCCCATAGTAACCGGTCTCGCTGCATTTTGGGCAGCCCACCGGTTCGTACACTTTTTTTACTCCCTGACGCGCCATCATCGCCGATGGAGCGGTTTCTTTGCGGCAGTTCAGGCAAAGCCGCCGCGCCAGGCGCTGCGCTACTGTTCCTATGATGCAGTTGGCGGCCAGATAAGGCTCTATACCTAAGTCAACAAGGCGGATTACCGCGCCGATTGAATCGTTCGTGTGCAGAGTTGACAGAACCAGATGGCCTGTCAGCGACGCTTGCACTCCTATATGCGCGGTCTCGAAATCGCGCATTTCTCCTATCATGACTATGTCGGGATCCTGGCGAAGGATAGAGCGCAAGGCGGACGCAAACGTCACTCCGGCCTTTTCGTTCACCTGAATTTGCGCGACTCGCGGCAGAGCGTATTCCACAGGGTCTTCAACCGTTATTATGTTGACCTGCGGTTTGGCCAGTGCTTGAAGTATTGCGTAAAGGCTGGTCGTTTTTCCTGAACCAGTCGGTCCAGTGAAGAGAATCATCCCGTGAGGGCGGTAAATGAGGCTCTCCAAAACATCCCGCTCACTTTTTTCCATGCCAAGGTCTTCAAGGGTCAGAAGCCCGTGTCCTTTATCAAGCATACGCATGGCAAGGCGCTCGCCGTGCTGAGTAGGGATGAGACCTACTCGAATGTCAACCGCGCGGTCGCCCAGGGTGATGCCGATTCGGCCGTCCTGCGGTGACATGTGCTCGGCGATGTCCATTTTAGCCATGACTTTTATGCGGCTTATCAGGGGCGCATGGTGAGTTCTCGGTAATCTGAGGCGATCTTGAAGCACTCCGTCTATGCGAAAGCGCACCAAAACTTCGTTTTCGTATGGTTCAACGTGAATATCGGTTGCCCGCTGTTTGAGCGCATCCACAAAAAGGCCGTTAACGAGCCGGATGACGGGCACATCAACGGAATCGCTCAATACGTCCTCGCGGCTCAGGTCGTCGATATCGTCTATCCCTTCCATTTTTTTCGCCGCTTCATCCGCCGCAACGCTACGGATATCGTAAAGCGTGTGGAGCAGGTCGGAAATATCTTTATCAGGGTAGAGTTCAAGCTCTATCGGAAAACCCATGGCTACCCCAAGCATTTGCGCGTTTACATAGGAGTCGAAAGATGAAGCTCCCACTATCAACACCCCGTTGTCCACGCGCAAAGGTACAATCTTTGAGGCTCGCAAGATATCGAGCCCCATTGATTCAGGAAGCAGCTCCGCGACGGTCTTTGCTTCCGGTAAAGCCGCTGACGTTTCTTCGTGTTCCAAGTGTTTGTTTTCCACGACTGATTTTTAATTAGAAACGATTATTTCTAATGCTCTGCTGGTACAGTTCCCTGAAACGCGCGTCAATTGTCCTCTCGGCGGGACTCATTTCTTCGCGAAGTCTCACTGGGTCGCCCAAAATCTCAGTCATTTCATTAAGTATATTACGTCTCTGCTGAGTGTTGTCTATGATGTGGGGCGTCAGGAATATCACGAAGTCGAGTTTTTCCCGCTCTCTTGATACCCTCTGGAAAAGCCTCCCTATTAACGGAATATAAGCAAGCCCAGGCACGCGGCGTCTTAAATGTCTTTCCGTCTCTTTGACCATACCGCCGATTATAATGGTTTCTCCGTCTTCCACTATAACCGATGTTCTCACGTGGCGCTTGGCTGTAACGGGCATTGTGGCGCCCATCGCTGTCAGTACATCTTCCGTGGATTGCTCAATGTCCAGTGCGATAAGGTTGCCGCTGCGGATATGAGGCGTGACGGTCAAAGTCAACCCTGTGTCTCTGTAGTTGATGCTCTGCTGCATAGCGCTTGGGTTAGTAAGATCGGACGCTATACCTGTCATCACCGGTATGACCTGTCCTACCTGGAATGAACTTTCCCTGCCGTCGGTGGCCATCAGGCGCGGCACGGACAACACGTTGATTGCGTCGTATCTTCTTAGCATTTCCACCGTTGCGTAGAGCAGAGCAAGGGGCCTGTAGTTTACGGTGGTGTAGTAGTTCCCGTGGCTGTCTCTCACGCGCTCTTCGCGGCGAGAAAGCTCACTGAACCATTGCGCAAACTGCGCCGGAACACCCATTTCTCCCAATTGACCTGTTGCGCCCAGCATGAAATTATCCCATATCTGTCCGCCAAGGATTGCCCAGTCTATGCCGGCCCTGTCCAAATTTGTGACGTTTATTTCCGCGATAAAGCCACGAATCAAAACCTGTCTGGGCTGGACGTCAATTTCTTCCAAAATCCGCTGTATTGAGTCGAATTGCCTCTGAGTGGCCGTGAAAATCAGGCTGTTGGTAGTTAAATCCGGTACCACAGATGCGGGGATGAAGTGACCATCGCGTGTCATTTGTGCGGACGCGGCAAGCACTCTGCTTATCTGTTCCGAAGCTGTGCTAGCGTCAATGTGGTGGAGTCTGTGTATGTGAAACTCGCTCTCCTGGAAATCAACGTCTAATTGGGTAATTATTCGCTCCGCTTCTGCTATCACCCGCGATTCTCCAACCAGCACGATCTGGCGGCTGTTCGGGTCTCCTGTGGCGGAAAGGCCGCGCAAATGGGTTCCCATATGGGCTATTGCGTTAAGCTGGTTCGCCACAAGGCCAGGATCAGCGTAGCTGAGTGTGAATACACTGCTTACATTAGCGCTTCTCTGCACGTCAAGGCTGCGTATGATTTCACGCGCTCTGGTAACGTCAGTAGCTCGTCCCTGCAAAAGAATGTCGCGCCCATTGCCCACCGGAAGCACGATTACAGTATGCCCAAACGCCTGCTGCATGGAATGAGCTACGAAATCTGCCACGATATACCTGAGAGTTGCTATGTAGGTGATGACCTCTTCTCCATGCCTCGGAGGATTCCGGTGATCGGGCGATGGAGTGCCTACGCCCTGCACAAGCCTGTCGTAGTCGCCCATGTTTTGTAAGCCCCATCCATGCGCCAGCAAAACGGATATGAAAATTTGGCGGGCCTCCTGAATAGTAGATGGCCTGGGGGATATTACTGTTATTCTGCCTGTGGCGTTTGGAGGGATAATGATAGGTCTCTGCATGATCTCAGACACGAACCGTATGAACGCCACAAGCTCCAGGTCGGTGAAGTTAAACTGCACCAAGCCGGAGGTTCGCATAGCTCGCGCCGCATCAATCAAGGCTCTTTCGTCATGTTCTCCCATACCATTGACGATTGTTGCCGCCTCGGATGGCGTCGACAAGAAACACACCAAAGAAAATGCGAGCGCAAAAAATGTAAGAAATAATGATTTTTTCACAAAGTCAAACCTCTCTTTATCGCCATGGCAAGTAAAGGATCATTTCTCTATCCTGGTATTCTACGATCAGTCTTCGGAACGTCAATTCGTAATTGCCGAAAGCAGGAATTGAATCCGTCTCGGTTCGCCATATCACACCGTCCCTTTCCCCTCTGTTCGGCATGTCTTCTCTGGTCAGGTGCTCGAGGTGAATTTTCTGCGCTTCGTGTATCAATTCCTGTTCCAGCCTCACTTCGGTGAGGCCTCGTAGCGCCACGGCAATCAGGTTAAAACCTCCGGTTATGACAAGGCCGGCAATTGCGACCGCAATCATAATTTCAATCAGCGTGAATCCTTCACGACGGTAAAAAAACGGCATTTTTCCTACCGTTACCGCACCATGTATTGCAGCACTGTCGGCATACCGTTTCGCATCACTTCCACGACAAACTGGTCGCTGTGCATCATGGAATTCAAGGAATTCATGATGTCCTGCGTGTTGCGTAAAACTATGCCGTTAACCGAACTGATGACATCGTCCTGTCGGACGCCAAGCTGGGCCAGAATACTGTCATTTGCGATCCATTCCATCCGCAGGCCCTGTTCAGTATCATCAGGGCGAATACGTATTCTCCTGAGTTCATCAAAAGGGTCTTCCAGCAAGCGGTTGAAAGTATTTCTGTCGATCATACCCGTTGTGCCAGCCACCGGGTCAGAAGACGTTACCCCGGCACTAGGCTGCCTTCTGCTGCCAGTAAGGCGCGGAGGAGGCTGATTCGCGGGCTGCCTGTTGGCGAAAATTAGCTGCTTCACGACCCGCTCTTCTCCATAAACGAAAGTAGCGTCGAGTTCAGTTACCTCTATCAGGGTATGCTCACCAAAATTATCGTATACCTGCACGAGTCGCAACACCCCTTGATCATCCATCCATGCTATGAGTCCCGGCGATGTGCCTCTAAGGATAGCCGAGGCCAGCGAGCCAGTGACCTGAGCTGGTACTTCCTCAATCATTTCCGCGACGTGCGGTGCAGGCATAGGAGTTACCCCAAAAGGGTTTTCCCTTAAAAAAACTGCCAAACGATCCACACTGACATCCTGTACGTGCGTCGTAGCACCGGACGTCATTACAACAGGTCGGCTGCGCGCGTTTCTGCTTTCAAGCCATACTTCAAGACAAACCATACCAAACCATCCTGCCGTCAATCCAAGCAAAAGCGGCAAAACCCAGCCCCACAGCCTGAAAAACTTACCCTCCGCGTCAGGTAGCGAAGGAGCGCTTATGGGTTCTTTCTTTTCAAACAGAGATTTAACACCGGGCGCCAACTGTTTGAACAAATTACCAACAACAGACACGTTCAATTTTCAGCTCCTTGCGCTATCATGTCCACCATCCCTATTTTCAATCGACATAACTGTAACGACATTATAGCAATCTTTTTCAAGCAAGGGAAATGTGCAAACTGTGAGATATTTACGTAAGCTCAAAGCCAGAACAAAAGAATCATTGGAAACCGCCATAGCTGAAGTTCTTGGTAACGTCACGTCACTGCAACGGATATTTTAGCATGGTTTGCCGAAGAGCCTATTTAGAATCTGCTGGAAAACACCACTCCGCCCTGTGGCCTCCTTCATGAGATAGGAATTAAGGTAAGTGTTTTTACAATTTCCCTCTTCCATACGCGCAGAGTTGATTTATGAATACTGTCGCGTCATAATGTTCAAATATGTGTGCAGATACAAGACAGGAGTGAAATAAATTATGAACAAAGATGCAAATGACATAAACTGCAAACGCTTCCCGCTGGGGGGGCTGTGGACGAATGGGTACCTTTTCTATGAGAGCGGCGAGGGCCGCAATGCCTTTTTCGTTGACCCCGGCGGAGACGCGCAGGAAGTCATAGACTACGTGAAGAACAACAGTTTGAAATTGAAGGCTGTGCTGTTGACTCATGGGCACCTGGATCACTTGTCGGGAATTGAAAAATTTGTTCCCATTGTGGGGCAGGAAATTTACATAGCGCAAGAGGACTCCCGCCTTCTGAAGCGCCCGCCGGAAGAGGCTAAAGAGATGCTCAGAATGGAATGCGGCGGAGTCGAAAACTTCAAAACGCTGGCAAACGGAAGCGTCCTCTCCTTCGGCTCGCTTGAGGTTAAGGTAATTGCGACCCCCGGCCATACGCCCGGTAGCCTTTGCTACCTTGTAAGCGAGGGGGATAAAAAAATGCTTGTTTCGGGGGATACTCTGTTCGCGCAGAGTGTGGGCAGGACGGATTTCCCCGGCGGCGACTGGGACACTCTCGTGCGCTCGCTCAAAAAATTGGCAGAGCTACCTGACGATCTCCGCGTGCTGCCCGGACACGGGCCAGACACCACCATAGGGCAGGAGCGGAGCCACAATCCCTTCTGGCCGTAAGACTGAATGATAGATTTTTACAAATGGCAGCTTGATGCGTACTATCGCATAAGGGAGCAAAGCGCGGTTTTATCGGCTCCGACTGGCGCTGGTAAAACGCTGGTGGCTTATCTTTGGGCGAATCTGCTGGACATCCACGGAAACGCAACTCAGCCGATGGCAAAGAGGATCATTTTCACCGCGCCCATCAAAGCCCTGAGTAACGAACGCTACATGGATCTGAGGCGGCTTGGCCTTGACGTAGGTATAGAGACAGGCGATTTTAAGCGCAACGAAAACGCGCAGATCATTTGCTGCACTCAGGAAATCTACACTATGAAATACACGGCTCAGCCCGGCCAGATGTTGATAGTGGACGAGCTTCACTATATCTTCAACGACTCCGACCGGGCCAGGACTTACATTGACGGAATAAAGCGCACGCACCCAGACACGCCCATTCTGGTAATGTCAGCCACGCTGGGCGGGGTAAAAGCCGTGGGGCGCTACCTGTCCGAGGTGGCGTCACGCCGCTTTGTGATTCACGAAAGCCGCGAGCGCATGACGCGCCTCATTTTCGCGCCGGAGAAACCGGCCAGTCTGAAAACAGTTCACGATGCTCTGATTTTTTTATTTTCGCAAAAAGGAGCTTCCGAGCTGGCTTTCCAAATTTCCAAAAACCGCAGACGGCTCTCCCGCGAAAAGCTGGATCGCCTCGACGAACTGGCCTCAATATTGGAAGTGACGAAAATTCAACAACCCCTCTTCTGCGGCGTTGGAGTTTACCACGGCGGCATGTTTCCAAAAGAAAAACTGCTGGTGGAATCCGCTTTCAGAGAAAGGCTGCTGGACGTTGTGTGCGGAACAAACGCCCTCGCCCTGGGGGTGAACCTCCCAGCCCAATACGCAGTGTTTGCACAGCTTGTCCAATATCACCACGAAGAACCTATAACCAAAAATGAATTTTTGCAGATGGCCGGGCGCGCCGGGCGTAAGGGCTTGTTCGACCCTGGTTTCGTGACCTGGCTCGCAGATTCGCCATTTGAGCATAAGCGATTCAAAACCGGCAATGTTTTTAAAGCGCTCATGAACAGCCCCTCGGAAGACGCGTCCATCACGCTACGCCCTTCCTACGGAAGGTTGTTACGCAAGCAGATTTTGCTTGAGGCCGAAGCCGAGTACATCTCGCAGTATTCGATGCCGGCCGCAGACGCTTCCATCGTGGAGGGGATGCTCCATGCCGGGCTGCGAAAGATCGACCGCGTAGTCCGAAAGCTAGTACACGGCGGTGATCGCAACAAATACCGCACAATTCTGGCGGCAATATGGTACGATGAAATGGAAATAGACCAAAACCTGGAAATGGCCATGCTGTTTTTTGAAGAACCAAGCCCCAGCGCTCTTATGGCGGCTCAGATGATTCTGCCCTATGAGAGTAATTACCTGCAAGCCCTTTTGAAGGTCAAACGGTTTGCCAATAACCTTCCAAAAGGCTACCGTTTCCGAGGGCTTGACGACCTGAATAACACTGTTGACGAAATCGACCCCACTATATACGGCTTTGAGGAAAAACTGGGAGAGATTGAGACGAGCAGGTAGCGCCTGCAGTGCTGTAAAAAATCTCTAAAACTTTGGAGGAGAAAAAATGGATGTTCTGAAAAGATTTAGTTTTGCCTTACCTACGCGCATTGAGTTCGGTCCAGGGGCCATTGAATGCCTACCTGAAGAAATTAAGGCTTTAGGCGCTAAAAAGCCTCTTATAATTACTGATAAAGGCGTGGCCACCAGTGGTATTTTGAAGAAAATATCCGACCTGCTGGATAAAGCCGGAATTAAGTACGACGTTTTTGATGACGTCGCTCCAAATCCGAGAGATGAAAATGTCCATAAAGGCGCGGAATTCGCGAGGGCTTCAAACAGCGATTGCCTGATAGCCGTCGGCGGAGGAAGCCCCATAGACTGCGCCAAAGGAATCTGCGTGGTGGCGACTCACGGCGGTGAAATACAGTCGTACAGAGGTGTTGAGAATATTCCAGGCGACACTCTCCCTATTATTGCCATTCCCACGACAGCGGGCAGCGGTTCTGAGATTACGTTCAGTTCCGTCCTCACGGATTTGAAAACAAAAACCAAATTTACCCTCAGAAGCGTTAAAATCGCGGCCCGCGTGGCTATCTGCGACCCTGAACTGACAGTCTCAATGCCAAAAGCTCTGACTGCCGCAACTGGCATGGATGCCCTGACGCACGCTATCGAGGGATACACGGCAACCTGCGCGGAGCCGATAGCCAATGCCGTTGCGCTCTATTCAATAACGCTTGTGTCAAAACACCTCCGCACGGCGGTATCAAACGGTGCTGATGTCGAGGCAAGGGCCGGAATGCTGATGGCAAGCCTGCTTGGCGCTATGTCTTTCAGCCATTCGGACGTGGCCTCGGTTCATTGCATAGCAGAAGCCCTCGGCGGAGTATATGACAAACCGCATGGCGTATGCAATTCCATTTGCCTGCCTGAGGTCATGGACTACAGCAAGGATTTTTGTATTGAAAAGTATTCGAACGTTGCGAAAGCGATGGGACTGGCGTTTTCATCCCATGAAGAAGGCACAGCCGCTGCGGTCAAAGAAGTCCGCATGTTATCCGAAGACGTTGGAATACCAGCGTTTAAAACACTTGGCATACCAGAATCGGACTTTGTCGACATTGCGCGTAAGTCTTTTGAAAACCTGAGCAACCTGAGCAACCCAAGAAAGCTCTCGATTGAAGATTATATGGAGATATTGAAGAGGCTTAACAGCAGGTAGAGGGAAGGAAGCGACCCTACGGAGGGATCATCGTAATGAGAAAAGTCGCTGTTGAAGTTTTGCGAGAGTTCATGGTATCAGCAGCCAGCGCTTTAATATTGGAGCGTGAGCAGGCTGAAATCATGGTCGATAATATCCTTACTGCAAGCCTTTGGGGCATTGACTCGCATGGAGTTGTCCTATTTCCGCATTATCTGAGGCGATTACGCGGGGGATTGACGAACAACAAGCCGAACATCCGTATAAACAACTCCTTTCCCGCAGTTCTCTCTATTGATGGGGATAATGGCCTTGGGTCGGTAGTTACAGTGCGAGCGCTTGAAGCAGCTATAGCGGCTGCTGATCAATGCGGTGTTGCTTTGGTCGGCGTTAAAAACAGCAATCATTTTGGCGTTGCTGGATACTATTGCAGCCTTGCCGCTAAACGGGGATATGTTCTACTAATATCTAGCGTGGGTCCGCCAAATATGGCACCATACGGTGGTATGGAGGAATATTTCAGCACAAACCCTTTCGCGATCGGAATGCCTCGCAGAGATGCTCCCAGCCTTGTTGTCGATATGGCCACAAGCGTGTCGGCCAAAGGTAAGGTACGAGAATACGCTCGGAAAGGCCTTCCAATACCCGAAGGTTGGGCATTAGACAAAGAGGGGCGAGCTACAACTGATGCTAATGCCGCGATAGAAGGGGTTATGCTTCCAATGGCCGGACATAAGGGGTCAGCTATCGCCTTGTCAATCGAATATCTTGCCGGAGTCGCTACAGGCGCCGGGATCGGCAAAGATATCCCTAACGCGTATGGCAGCGATACCAGAACTCCCAACGTTGGCCACTCCATGGTCGTTTATCGTCCTGATGCAATGTTGCCTGACGAAGAACATTATGCGCGCATTGAACGCATGTGCCATGAAATCAAAATATTACGCCCCTCTGCCGGTTTTGAAAGTGTTGTTTTGCCAGGCGAGCTGGAATATCATCGAGAGAACGAGCATAAAAAGAACGGCCTTTCAGTAAGCGAAGAATTGTTCAAAGAATTACTGGATCTTGGAAAAGAGGCGGGAATCGACTGCTCCAAGATAATCAAATGAGAGGCGTCATAAACAAGATATAAAACAGAGGGCGGCAATGCCGCCCTCTGTTTTGCACCTATATAATTTCTTACAGTTTCTACTTACACGGACTGTACCCGCAGCTAAAACAGTACGCGCAGCCGGAGATCATCTCCATCGGGCATTTGCAGTCCGGGCATGGCGCGCCTCCGCTTTCGCCGGTCGAGTACGACAGCACTTCGCCCCTCTCGACCAGTTTTTCGAGCAACACGGCAATAGCGTCAGGTATCGAACGAGCGACGTGCGATTCGTCGAAGCCGAACATGAAAGCCTCTTTACCGGAAAGCCCCCTCAGCGTGTCGATGAAGTCCTCCAGCTTGCTTCCTGAGCGCAGTCCTATGGAGATAGCCCTCGAAAGAGCTTCCGTCATGGCTTTCAGTTCGGAGCCGCTCTTGCCGACCGTGATGAATATTTCAAACGGATCATTGCCATCGAAATTCAGGGTTATGTAAATGCTCCCCCAGGGGGTGCTTTCTTTTATGGTTTTCCCGAACACCACCAGTCCAGGGCGCTCTTTGACACGGCCGGAACCAGGCTTCTTGCCCTCTTTATCATCGTCTGCCTTTTTGATCTCTATCGGCTGGTACGAACGAGAGCCGTCTCTGTAGATGGTGATGCCTTTACAGCCCAAGCGGTAACAGTCCTCGTACACCCTGCGCACGTCGTCCACCAACGCACTGTTGGGCAGGTTCACCGTCTTGCTAACGCCTGAGTCCACTATCCGCGCGAATATGCCAGTTACGTCCACGTGCTGCTCCGTCGTTATGTCGTAAGCCGTGACGTAATTTTTATCCGAGAGCCGACTCGTTTTCTTATACTCGGCGCGCTGCTGTTCTGATAGAAGTTTGTGCCAGAATTCGCGCATTTCCGTGCCAGAGCCGTCAGTTCTGGAGATATGCCTGTTCCAGGACCATGCGAAGTTTGGCTCTATACCTGAGCTGGCATCAAGAATCATCGAAATTGAGCCAGTGGGAGCTATGGAAAGGCGGCGGCTGTTACGCATCTGGCCATGCACAAGGCTGTGCAGCGCCGCTTTAGCTTCCTCAAAGGAATGACCTCTGCCAGGTTTACGAAATTCCAGCAGCGTGTTGACCAGCGTGTACGGTATCGTGGAAGAACGTTGCATACGCTCAAGCAACTGATCGTATTCCTCCTCCGAAAGAAGCAGGAACCACTCGTCGCTGAAAAGCACGCCTTCGCTGAAAAGACGCGCAGTTCGTGATATCTTGCGAGAACTTTGGTTTTTTAGTTCTTTGGGGCTTTTCGGCTCTTCCCCTTCTTCTATTTGCGTGCGGAAATCGTCAAAAAGTTTTTCCACGAGATGCGCCTCTGGAAATTTCGCTTTTCCAGCATCGCTGACTATCTGAGACGTGGCGAGGAGGGCCTCTGTGGAAAGCACTCCGCCAAGCCGTTCGCAATACTCGCGGAACTCCTGAGTGCCATACGCTATCCCCTGTATTATGGCCGCGTCCGCCAGACCCATCAGGCCCAGTCCCACCGGGCGTATTTTTTTCGTGCGTTCGTCTATTCTGTCTAGCGGATAAGAACATGCATCAATGACCAAATCCATATAATAAATCGACCTGGCGACCTGATCCGCGAATCCTGCCCAGTCGAATGTATTGCCTGATTCCTTGGCAATAAACGCTTCCACGTTGATGGAGCCAAGGTTGCAACTTGTGTAATTAGGCAATGGCTGCTCGCCGCACGGGTTAGTAGATTCTATCGCCCATTCGCTGTCCATTTTAAGGATGTTGTCCTGCTGTGCCCTGTCTATGAAGAAAACCCCGGGGTCGCCGCGCTTCCAGGCACTCTCGCAAATGTGATCCATTAAATCTCTGGCTTTGACTGTCTGCTTCACAGTGCCGTTGTCGCGGGAGATCAGGTCGAAATTTTCATCGCTACCGGCCGCTTCTATCAATTTGTCAGAAACGGCCACAGAGACGTTGAAATATGAAAGCTTCCCGTCCTCAGTTTTGGAGTCAATGAAACGGAAAATATCGGGGTGGTTGTCAAACAGCATGCCCATAAGGGCCGCCCGTCGCTTACCGCCCTGAACAACCACCGCTCCCATCGTGTTCCACGTTTCCATGAAAGAAACCGGGCCGGACGCTCTGCCGCCAGTTCCGCCGCTGATTGGGGAATCGTATTCGCGTAGCCGCCCGAAGTTGCCCCCTACCCCTCCGCCGTATTTACTGATTATGCTGGCATCCTTGACTGATTCGAATATGCCGTCAATGCTATCCGGCACGTCGATGACAAAGCAGGCGAATAGTTGCTGCCCCTTGGTACGCGACGAATAAAGAAGCGCATAGTCCTCAAAACGCATAGCGTCAACGTGCTTATAGATGATCGAGGCGAATTCTGATTTCTGAGTAAGCCCTGCCGCTGCGTTGAAAAGGCATGGAGAATTAAACAGGAAACGCCTGCTTAGTATGTCGTTCATGATGTTTTTTTCCAAAACTTGAAGCCATTCAAGCGAAAGCGGATCGGCGGCGTCCAGATAGCAGGACTCCGCGCTGGCCACCGTGCGAGCTATGCGCAAGGCAAATTCTTCAAAACTGCATTCTTTGCGCGTTGCCTTGGTTCTTTCATCGTAGCGCTCCACGAAATACCTTTGCTCCAAAAGCCACATGGCGTTTTCGGACAAGCGTGGCACAGGCAGGGTATCAAACGAACCAAAAGGAAAATGAACGGAAAAACGTTCTTTAAGAAGACGAGCCAAAACGCAACAACTCCTATATAGATCTGTGGAAATCCGCGATACTTTTCTCTATTATACATGCCGATATGCACGAACTAAGGAAAGCGCGAAAAATGGGAGGTACTTATGAGTTTTGTAGAAATAAGAGACGTAAAACCCCAGGATATTCCGGCGATAAAAGCCGTCATTGCCGAAGCCTGGGATTGGATAAGCCTGATCGAAGATGTGGAGACCCTTAACTCCACAATCAGTATCTATTTTAACCAAGTTCTATACGGTGGCACTTTTGGAAGGGTTGCAGTTTTGAATGATAAAGTAATTGGGGTTATTTTCGGCTCCATGGATGGTAAGCTGCCTGAATATCGAATGTTGATGGAAGATGGCACCGCTCACGCCGTAGTTTTGCTCGGCGCTCCCGAAACAGACAGGAAAAATATCTATGAGTATCTTTCAAAGGTAAGGGCTGTCTATGAGGAACTTGTGAGCGGTTTTATTGGCAACTATGACGGAACTCTTGATTTTTTGGTTCTGACCCAAGAAGCTCAGGGGCTTGGTATAGGGAAAAGCTTGTGGATGGCCTTAAAGTCCTACTTCGAGGAGAACAACGCCGCGTCCATTTACCTGTATACCGATACGGAATGTAATTTCGGCTTCTATGAACACTGCGGCTTCGCAAAACGAGCAGAGCAAGACATTACATTCGCCCTTGACGGAGAAGATTTCCAAACGAGCATATTTTTATACGACATTAAGATATAGCAGGTATAATGCTTTGAACAATATAGCAGATAAGCAGGAAGTATTTTTTCAGCGCTTGAAATATATAGCAATTTGCACAAACGTTTAGTCTGAATCAAGGTGAAACACCAGTAGTCATCGGCAAGAAGTTTATACATAAAATAGCCAACGGCTATATTCAACGAATTGTAGAACCGCTTAACCTGTAACGCACAATTGGTCGGCCTGGCCGACCTTCCAGTCCTTGGTCGGCAATTTCTGTACGAAGCAGAAGTTTTTTTGATATAGATAATCAAGATAGCGATGCGCGGTAGAGTACGTTAACCCGGTCGCCGCAGCCACTTCTTGAATTGTCGCGGCACAATTGATGTTTTGCAGTACCCAACTATTCGTCTACGGGTTTCTGATGACACTCCTTTATCGCTTCTCTGCCAATGCAGGTCGTTTTTGCGTCTTGCCAATTTTTCATGCAGCCTTATGCGTGCCACAAAATCGGCAAGTCGGATGGGTTTGTTGATAAAATAGCCTGCTCCTTCTAATATAGCGGTTTGCATAATCGTGAACATGAAATTCAAGGCTAAAATCATGATAGTAACGCGCAATAATTTGTTCATAAAAGAGCCAACGGCTCTAAGCGTAAAGCAACACTGTGACTCCTACGATCAGGCATAAAACCGCTGGAACAGCGCATTTCTTCAGGATGTCCGAATATTTCTCCACTCCGACCGACTGTGCCGCGAACAGGCCGCTCACCGCCGTAGGAGGCAGTAAAGCTCCAACTCCCAGCAGTAGCGACAGCGCGGAAGTAACCCATATTGCATCAAGATCCAAGAACGCCATCGCTAGAGGAACACCCAGAACACCTGCCGCCCCGAAAGGCATCAGTAACCCTGCAATCACCGGGCTTGCTACTGCTATCGACAGGTACAAAAACGGCCCTGTCAGGCCAAGGGTCATGATAACCATCAACCCACGCGCTCCCGTCATCGTCATTACCTGGATAACTGCCCCAATTGCTGCGAACAACGCTACGATCTCAATTGCTCCCGTCATTGACGTTTTAGCCACTTTCAGCAGGTTGACGCGCTTGGCCGTAAACAATGCTAAGGAAGCACTGAATAAATTGTAGAGTGCATCGTAAAAAGCTTAGAATTATGAGATAATGTTTGTGAACGCAATTTATCCGGCCAGGAGTACCAGAGGATGCTCCATGTTGATAATCTGATCCAGTTGGGTCTCAAAAATACGTTTCTGAACGTCCGATTTTTTAGTCTTCATTTTGCAGGCTTTCCTCCATATTTCAACGCTTCTCTGCAATATTCTAAACCACTTTTATCGCTTTTTCAGGGACGACTAGGTATGATTGTGGCCGAATACAGGTAAAAAGGCTAAAAACAATAAAAAGGTACTTTATACGGAATAAAACTGGCATAAAAATATAAAAAACACTGCGAGGCTGGACAAAATAGTCTCTGAATAGATTAGGTTTCATCGCAAAGTAATTTAGTCAGCGGTTCCCTAAGCATTCTACGTGCACGTTGCGATTTACTCAGTGCTTTCCTAAGAATCCGTATGGCGTCAAAATTGACGTCAGATATGAAAAAAGGGCATACGCGCATCTGCGTAAACCCTTGCTATTCTTGGTGGGTAATAGTGGAATCGAACCACTGACCTCTTCCGTGTCAAGGTAAAAAACAAACAGCATCTAAACTCTTCATTCTCAATGGCTTTTCAGGCTACCCCCTTGCGCATCAATGCTTCGCAATCTCTCTAAATTCCCTTCCTTTACCTTCCTTTCCCTTGCTGTTATACTCGTTTTGTTGCAAGGGCGTTGCAAGGAAGTGAGGGAATGTTATGCCGCAGGTGCGTTTTACAAATGCTTGGTTACAAAGCGTCAAGCCCGACCCGACAAAAGGGGTTTGGTACTCCGAGGCTGGCGGGAAGGGGCTGAGGCTCTACGTCGGCGTGTCAGGTAAAAAAACTTGGTACATTAATTATAGGCAACCAGGTGATAAAAAACTAGCTCAGCACAAAATTGGAGACGCTGACCTATTCAGCGTATCTTTGGCACGGGAAGCAGCGCTGAAATTTCTTGCGTCCGTCGCAAACGGTGAATCCCCGTGGGAAAAACCTGAAGCGCCAAAAGGAAAACTTACATTGAAAGCCCTTGTGCAAGATTTCTACGGCCCCTGGGTGACTGAAAATAGGCGAGCAGGTGACGCAACTCTCGCGCTCATACAAAGCTCGTTTGATGGGCTTCTGGGCTTGCCTGTCGAGGGAGTAACCGTTGAGGCTCTTGAGCAATGGCGAATTAAAAAACGCCAGACGAAAGGATTGAAGGCGTCCTCTCTCAACAGACAAATCACAGCCTTGAAAGCTGCGCTTAATTGGGGAGTCAAACGAGGGATTATCGAAGCGAATAATATGTCGCGTTTGGAGAAGCTACGTGAAGACGACAGTGACACAAAGCTGCGCTATCTATCCCCCGAAGAGCGAGAGCGCCTTTTTGTCGCTCTGGACGCACGAGAGGGGCGCGATTACCTGAAATTAATGATAACCGTATCCCTGAATACCGGCATACGCCGAGGTTCGTTATTTAGTTTGCTATGGAGCGACATTGATTTTCAGGAAGGTATACTGACCGTGCGACCGGTCACCGAAAAAACCGGCAAGCTGATACGAATTCCAATGAATTCAACGCTGGTAAGAGCTTTACAGGCGTGGAAAGAACAATCCACCGGTGGCGATCTGGTATTCCCGTCACCTAAAACCGGCGGTATGATGGATAACTGCAAAAAGGCTTGGGCAAGCGTACTCAAAGCTGCCGATATCAAGGGCTTTCGCTGGCACGATATGCGGCACGACTTCGCTTCACAGTTAGTTATGCGCGGCGTTGACCTGAACACTGTGCGGGAGTTATTGGGGCACAGTGATATGAAAATGACGTTGAGATATGCCCATTTAGCGCCACAAGTTAAGCGGGCAGCTGTGGAGATGTTGGGGTGACCCCTACGGCCTACACCTCGAACATGGTCGATGTTCGGCCTCTACGGCCACATCAGGAAGGCGAGTAATAAAAGTGCTGATAATAGTTTTTTCATGGTTTATTCACTCTCTGATGATGGGATTGTTTTTTTGCTTTTGACGGCCTTTTTAGGTGTGCTTGTTATTATCAGCCCTGGCAATTTTCCGGTAATCTCAATGCTAATCAGAGCTTTTCTCTGCTCTATAAACTTCTCAAAATTATCAAGCTCTAACAAGCTCGCGTCTTTTGGTATCATATGAAAGTCCCAATAATTCATATCAAATTTTTCAAACCACAACCTAGGCAACATGTCGCTCTTGTCAAGGTTATCGTTAAGCGGAAGCCATTCAATATTAGCCAGTTGGTCACGAATTTTTTTGAGGTATTTTTGCTTCTTGCCGTCTTTGACACTTCTTAAAATCGAATCGGGGAAAATATGGTCTTTATGCAAAATATCGTGACGTTTATATTGAGATTTTCCCATGTAGAGCAAGTGAAGAACCAAGTCTATGGCTTTGTCTTCTATGTGCATGTCTAAAATATCGTCAATGCTTACTGTTAAATCCTTTTTATATTTGTGACATATTTTTTCTATCTCAGAAAGGTCAAATCCATACTGCCTGACATGCTTGATCAAGCTATCCAGCATTGGAGCGGACTGAGTGGAAAAAGCCTTTGATAAAAAGGCCATGAAAAGAAAGTTACTTACAGCATCGTGTTTATCTTTCTCCCATGCATCTGGATAGTGGTATCTATAGCACGTCAATAGCAATAAAGGACTCCATGATGGAACGTTTTTACTTCCTATAAAGTGAAGGTCGGCCACGAATCTTAAAACATCAAATATCGCAGCGGAAAAATCTTTGAACTTTGCTTTCATTTTCAACTGTATTTCAGACTTCGCTAATTTCTTTTCGTCATACTTTGTTCCTTCTCCGAGCATTGCCAAGAACGCTCGCATGACAAAATCCTTTGTGTTTTTAAATCCTATGGATTGAAGCGACTTGTGTATTTTATTAAACTCCGCTCCGGCCTCGACCCAGACGCCTTTAATAGACGCCATAAATAAATCCGATTTTTCAAGAACTGTTCCCTCGGAGTTCGTCCTTGCAAAGATTTCAGCTATATCGCTGAGATTTATTTCATTGGAATCAGTAAGTGTTTCCATGGGAATATTGAGAGCGTTGCGAAATACGTCGTAACACCTTGTGGCATTTGTTTCTATGCGTTTTTTTAGTTCGTCGGTATAGGGGGTTTTAATGGCTCCGCTCATATGGAGACGTTCAGATAAATTTACAGAAGGCGGGAGAATCACTAAATCTTTAATTTTCATCCAATTACTGGTCGCCTCTTTATCGGGCATGAATTTAAACATGTAGCCATCATCGCTTTTAGGGTTACTTGCCAGATTGAAGTATAATTCATTCCCTTCATATTTCCCCCGCAGGGCTATATAGAGAGATTGAAGGCGTTGCTGGCCGTCAAGGACATAATAACGCTTTCTTGGTAGGTTTTCTTCATTGGGTATTATTATGGTTTTATCAACGTCAAAATTGGAGGTGTAGTCTTGAATAAATGGACGATAATTTAACTGCTCCTGTGTGTCCCACGCCAAGATCGTACCAATAGGATAACGGCGCATCATAGAATCAAGGAGTTTGTAGATATCGTTCTCTTTCCATACAAAATCCCTTTGTATGTACGGGAGAAAAATCCCGTCAATATCTTCTTTGTTGATATTGGTTATCACGTAATCGACAGACCGCTGATAGACCGCCATATAAGTGCCTCCTAAATAATATATTCGATGCTTGGAGTCACTCTGACTGCTATGCGCACACCATAAACGGATTGGCGGTGACTTATACAAGCGAGTTTAAAGTATTACCTTGGCTCCGGGTTGCAATAACTGTTTTATCCCCTCAGTGGCTTTGTGCTGACTTGCATCACTTTACCAACTACAAAAAAGAACCCTAAATCTCTATCCTCTTTAGTGAATATACGCGGCTCATATCTCGAATTGGATGAGCGGATTTTTACGCTGCCGTCAGTACCCCAGTATATCCACTTTACAGCTCTTTCTCTATTAAGCCCGTAGCAAACCAATGCGGAGTCCCCATCATACACTTCAGCCGCTGGGTTGATAGCAACTTTCGCGCCATCTGGTATACCTGCCTCTTCCATGCTGTCGCCTTCTACGCGCATCACAAAAGGCCCGTTGGTTTCATCGATGGGGCCTAGGTCAGAGCGGCTGAAATATTCGTACCCTGCAATCTCTTCATCCACATAATCAAGCGAAAAACCATTTCCAGCACAAACGACATTCCCCATTGATAACACAGGGAGTTTTACGAGATCGTAGTCTGGCCTGCTGTATGGTGGAGTAGCGCCATTTGCGCTTTCTTCTCGCCTTCCCCCCATCACCTGCCGTAGCTGCGCCACACCCTGCCGCCATAACTCCTTGGCCGCTGGGGATGGGTCATCCGTTTCGCCCAGAAGATAGGCGTTTGTCGTGTCAAGCGCGTCGGCGAGAGCTCGTAGGTCTTCAACATTAGGATTTCTTTTGCCGTTTTCATAGCGCGATAGCGTAACCACAGAAATCTTGACTTTTTCTGCAAGCTCGGTTTGACCTATTCGAGCGTTTTTTCTTGCACTTTTTAACCTTTCGGCGAATTTTTTCATGCAAAAAGTATATCCATTCGGCAATGGAATTCAACGGCCTCTTTGGATATGTCGTCATATCCATATGGATATAAATAAGCAATTTGGCGTAGGCCTTGCCTATTGCATTAACAAATGGACATGATAATATATATCCATAAAGACGCGATGCGCAGGAAAATAAACAAACGTTAAAGTGGAGGCAACCAAAATGACACAGACTGGATATCAAAAAATAGACCTGAATAAGTTTGACGAGAATTGGAAAAAGATACTGACTGCGAGCAAGAAAGAAATCGTAGAGGCGGTCAGCGAAGAGTTAGAAATAGACGTAGAGTATCGCAGCGACATTACCCACGTGGCCATCACCGTTAGCGAAGACTCAACTGCCAGCGTCGAGGTTATTGATAACAACGCGGTAGAAGCCTTCATCAGCAGCTACGAAGAAGAAGGTACTCAGGTTGTAGCGGTATACACAGTCAAGGAAATTTACCAAATGAGGAAATTCACCGGAGCAGATATGGCGAAATGGGCAATGGATTTGATCAAGTTTCAGTTCGCAGCGTAGACAGGTCGAAACGCCGGAAGCGGCGTCCACCGGTGGAACCGGTGCTGACGAGACCAGTAAGTTTCAGTTGAATATTGACAAAGGAATAGGAGGCTTTAAACGATGGAGTCATTAACAAAAATAATTTGCCCGAAGTGTGGGCAAAAGCCAATTATTTGTAGGCGCTGCGAGCTTTGTAAACATCTTGAAGAGTGCAAAAACCATGTCGATGCTCACTATAACGCACCGGATGAACTTCTTAAAGACATTCAAGAAGTGACAATGCGATTAATGGGCATTGCAAACAAGCTGAATGGTTTTTCCAACTCAGCGTGCAAGCTGCGGACAGCGGACGCCGCAGAGGTGGAACAAGGGGTCAAGGCGCGTATATTTGGTTGTTGGGTTGTGCATCCTGCTAATGATTGAGCTATGGGTCTCGCTCTGTTTGTTTTTGAACATTAAGCTGGTCAAGATCATTCAGGAGTTTTTGCTGCAATGCGCGCGCTTCATACCACGTTTCAAAGAGCATTTCAAGAATTTTAATCATAAGATCAACTTCCCCAGGCTCTATGTCCACAATGGTATTAACATCGCGTTCAGGGTGAGCGCCGATATTGCCGAGTTCTCTGATGTTATGGAGAGCTTTTGCTATCGGCGCAGTAATTTGAGGATTTTTTGCCACTTCGTCAATTTCAGCTTTTAAGCTTGACTGAGATACGCCCCAAAAATCGCGGAGTACTTGTTGGAGACAGCGCCTAGCGATTGTAGCGGAAGCTTTAGGACTTAAATCGCGGATTCTGCAAGCTTCGTGATAATCCTGCCAAATGTGTGGCGGTACGCTCGGAAAAATAGCGCCTCCATATTCTGGAATGATGCGGATTAATGGCATAACAACAAGCGCGCCGCTCTTAGGGTTTGACTTCTCAAAAAATGAAATTGGTTCACCTGTTATGTATTTTGCAGGCTTCCCAGCGACAAGCCAAGCAGAGGGCTTGCAGCAATCGGGGTTTTGGCAGATAGAGATGAGCGATTCTAAAACAAAGCAGTCGCCATAATAATTATCCTCAATAAAAACATGCTTGTTGCAACTATTTTTATCGGTGCTCATGTAGAAAGTATTGCAATAAGGACATTTTAATCTGTTTGACATAAGTATCACCCCAAATCGTATTTAACAAAACCCATTTTACCAAAAAGGAGGTGACGGGTTGAACGCAATCAAGCATTACAGAAAAAAGGCGGGGCTGACGCAACCAGATTTAGCCGAAAAATCAGGCTTATCTATTGTGACTATTTCTCGCTACGAATCCGGCCACCGCGAACCCCGCGCCTCCGATATTCAGAAGCTGTGCGAGGTGCTGGGAGTTGGCGAGAGCGAGCTTTTGAACGGGCCGGAGAAACAAGAAATAGAAATCCGAATCGTAATTCGAGAATCCGATGAGGAGGTGGGGAACGTGACGATAGACATGAGCAAAGACGCGCCGCTTGTGCAGATGGTGCAGGTCGGGCCGCATAAGACTGCGATCACTCTCACATTCGGGCCAGAAAAAAGCCTGCGCGATGTATGCGCGGAATTGATGGCCTCAGAAGATAAATACGAAGCAGCCCGCGCAGCGATCTACGGGGCTTAAAAAAAACACCATCACACAGGCAGGCCCGCGCTCAACAAGCGGGATGGCCAAGGGAACTTGACAACATTGAATAGCAGGCAAGAAAAAAATATCAGAAAGGAGGCCGCTCCGTGACTAAACAAAAGGCCAAATGCAACAAAAAAACCAATGCCGAGCGAACGAAAGAACTAACGGCGACCGGCGCAATTAAGCCCAGATTAGTGGACGAGCACGGCCTTGAGATTTACCTGGGCATTGCCGTTAAAACCCTACAAAACGCGCGTGGGAAGCTCCCCAAGAAATGGACTACTGAGGCGCTAAAGAGCGAAATGGAAAAGGGCTTCGTTTCTCCGCCGGTTACATTTCTGGGTGGGAAAAAGATGTACGACCTGACTTTAGTGGATAAATGGATAGCGCTACTCCCTGTGTGGGGGCAGTTGCCAGAGATGGAGGCTGCGACATGAAAGTATACGAAATAACCTACGGTCTGCGTACTTACATGGCCGCCAGATCAAACACTTTTCGCTTTTTTCGGCTGAAGAAATGCCTGCGGAATCTCTGGCGAGCTATTGCAAAAGACCGCATCGAAGGCAGGAGGATCACGCTATGAGGCGACCAGAGCAAGGGTCGCCGGATATCCCGGCCATGCTACTTATTGTGGTTGGGATTGCCGTGATGGTCGGTATATGGATTGGGCGTATGTTGGGATGAAGGGGGGGTTGAGGGATGGAGAAAAAAACAAAGAGCATCTCAGTGAAGCTCTCTGATGATTTATATGAGTGGCTTATTCAAGAAGCTGAATTAGACGAAAGAACTAAAAGCGCCATCATGATTCGAGCATTGAGGGAATACAAGGCTAAAAGGGAATCGCATTCTTGCGCTCCCACTCTTCCTCAGTGAAGTATGCGTCATGCTGCCCTTGCCAAGTTAAATGATTGTTACTGACATATTCAGCAAGTCCACGTTTCACGAAATAACTGATTTGATTGGACAAAGTGCGATCTTCTCTATCAGCTATGGATTCCAACTGTTTTATAAGTAGTGGGTCGAGTTTCAACGAAATACCCTTTTTAATAGCCATAGTAACACCTCCGTTATTAATGATAACAGAATTCAATCGCGGAGATTCAAGGTATTGACAAGTAATATTATAAGATGTATAAATTACAAAGTATTACTTTGGAATACTTTGGAGGTGTCGAAAATGTCTATCCTAGATCGCCTGTCTCAAGAAGTGCCGAAGCGACGGCAAGCAGGAGAGCATAACCCGCAGTATCAGGCGACGCTGCAATTTATGGATGAGATTGAGCAGGCGAAGAAGCAGGGTTATACGTGGTGGCAGATCAGCGCGGCTGTGAAGGAAGAATTAACGGCGCAGGGGCTTTGGCGGGATAGTTGGCGGAGTTGCGATATACCGAAATTTTACGCACAGGCGAAAAAGACAAAGGCAGCGTGAAGGGAGTGAATTATATGGGCAAGCCAGTTTTGAATCCTGAATACGGATTGTACGAAAAAAGCGGAAGGCCGTTTTGTTCAAGTCGGCAGATGGCTGAAACATTTGAAAAACGACACGACCACGTTTTAAGAGATATTCAAAACGCTAAAGAAAATATGGGGAAGATGGAAGATTTCACTCCCCAATTTTGGGGAATGAATTTTATCGAATCGCAGTACAAGGAGCGCGGGCGCTTTTTCCCTGAATATCTATTAACGAAAGACGGCTTCTCTTTAATCGCGATGGGTTTTTCAGGAAAGAAGGCAATGGCATTCAAGATTGCCTACATCAAGCGGTTTAATGACATGGAAGCCTTTATCAAATCGCTGCTCGCAGCGCGTTTTGAATTTCCGGCGTTCACGGACGCCGTTATGCAGGCGCATGATGAGCCGAAGTTTTATCACTACTCAAACGAACTAAACATGATCAACAAAATCGTTCTCGGCATGGACGCGAAGCAATACAAAAAGATGCGCGGCATCGCAGAAGACGAAAAAAGCATTCGCCCCTACCTGACTACCGAGGAAGTCTCGGCAATAGAAGCTCTGCAAAGAGCCGATATAGGTTTGCTTATAGCTGTACCGGAGTACAGTCGTCGCAAGGAAATTTTAATTGGGCTATATCAGAGGTTGAAGAATGGCAAGGCGCTTTCAGCGGCATAAAAAAGCCTCCGGCGGCAACCGGAGGCAAGGAAACAAGAAACACTCAAAAGGAGTATAGCACATGACCATCGAAGCAATCGAGGAACAAATAGACGATCTCCGCGATGCACAAGACGAAATCGAGGGCAAGAAAGACCCTGATGTTTTTTGCATAGGCTGCGCGGCGATCTACACCACATATGAGCTGGTGGGTTATTGGGGCTCGCTCTGCCGTATGCCGGTCGAAACCTGCCCAATAAATTTTGAGCCAGGCGCGATGGGGTGTTATCGCGGGGATGAATACGAGGAATTAGAGGACGCTCAGGAAGCGATTTTGCGGGATATAGGGGAATTAAAAGGGTTGGACGTTGAAGTTTTTGTTGGGGGGGTAGCGTAATGGAGCCAGGTATCTACGGAAATATAAGCAACGAGGAATACCACAAAAGCAAGGGGTTGTCTGCGTCAGGCTTAAAGCTATTGGCGCGGTCGCCCGCTCATTATAAATATAGCGTTCGAGAAGAAACACCAGCGATGAGGCGCGGAACGGCAACTCATACCGCCGTTTTTGAGCCAGAGCGATTTGCTAGAGATTACATCGCCGCGCCGACGCTAGACCGGCGCACGAAGGCCGGTAAAGAGGCTTGGGTTGAATTAGAGGCGAGCGGGAAGATTGTCCTATCGGCGGATGAATACGCCGACGTCATGGGTATGGCGATGGCAGTTATGGAGCATTCAAGAGCCAGTGCTCTTGTCGCTGGCGGCGTGGCTGAAACGTCAATTGCTTGGGAATACAACTTAGCTTTGGATGGTGAAGAAGCCAGTATTTCACTTAGAGCCAGGACGGATTATATAAAGCCAATGAGCGGCGGGAGCATACTCGTAGACTTGAAAAGCGCCAAAGATGCAACTTGGGGCTTTGCGTCTGACGCATACCGACTGGGCTATCACCTGCAGGCGGCGCATTACATGAGGGCTGTAACTTCAACAGATTACGGGACACCGCAAGCTTTTCTCTTTATCGCAGTCGAACCAGAAAAACCTTATGGAGTGATGGTCTACGAAGTGGATTATCCGTTCCTTGAAAGAGGATACGAAGAAACGGGGCGGCTTTATGAAATTTATGCGCGATGCGTCAGAGACAACTCCTGGCCGAAGTACGAAGAAAAAATTCAAAAACTTGGACTGCCGCGCTGGGCGGCTTAATGAAAGGATGAAATGACATGGAAGATAAAACCACTGCGATAGAAAAAACGTCTACTCCTGTGTCGCTGTTTGATTTTGGCTCAAATCTAACGAAGGCATGGGATTTTTCAACAGTTTTAGCTAAATCTCAAATCATACCGGAAACATTCAGGGGCAACCCTGCCAGTTGTTTAATCGCTCTTGATATGGCGAACAGAATGAGACGGAATCCGCTTGAGGTAATGCAGGCGATGTATATCGTGCATGGAAAGCCTTCGTTTTCAAGCACTTTCCTGATTGCGCTTATCAACTCTTGCGGACATTATGAACCCCTGCGATTTAACTTTAAGGGCGAAGGAGACGGGCGCTCTTGCATGGCCTGGACGGTGGATAAACGCACGGGCGAAAAGCTGGAAGGCCCTGAAATATCGATGCAAATGGCCAAAAAAGAAGGCTGGATCGACAAAAACGGTTCGAAGTGGAAGACCATGCCGGAGGTTATGCTCAGATACCGTGCCGCGTCATTTTTTAGCCGCGCTTACTGTCCAGACCTCACCGGAGGCTTCCATTCCGCAGAAGAGGCGCGGGACGTAATAGATGAGGTTGCTAAGCCAGAAATAAGGAACGACATTGAGGCTGAATTGCTTGCTCAGAAAAAAGCATCGCTCGCAACGCCACCGGCCAAAGCTCCCGACTCTAAGCCCGAACAACCCCTCGCTCCCATCGACCCCGAAATGCTGCCCTTCGGCGATATTGAGACCGGCGATCCGCACGGTTTCCCACTGGACAACGGACCAGCGGCGGGCGACGGTAAACCAGCAAATGGTTATGCAACGGAGCTAGATAAGCTCAGGAAGCAGCTTACCGATCTTTTGACCATCGACCGGACGGCGGAGGAGGCCGAGGATTGGATTAAATCTAATTTAGGCGGGGAGCTTAAAGGATTGAGTAAGGATGAGCTAAAGGCCGCCATTGCGAAGTATAAGGCGGAAATGGGCGATAGATGATTTTAGGGGCCGAGGCTGGCCCCTTTAGATGAACCTGTGTATGAAAGCAATAGAGGAATGGGAAGGGTAGGCTGGAAATCCATGAAACTCATAAGTAGCAGTATTGACCTATTAGAGGCGATTGGAACATTACAGACCGCCAAGTTGGAATCTGGAGAGGGTATCTCAAATTTGGCGCGAATGGGTATTTTAACGATTGAGCAACAACAAAAGCTCGGTCGAGATCATGGGGCTTTTGATTTCATCAAGGGAACATTTCTAGAAATAATTAAATCGGCCCAGACAGTAGAGGTGAGCAATAGCCATGGGAAGGTATTCTAGCGTCCATAGTCAAATATGGGGAGACAAGAAATTTCTTGCGTTGGCAGAGGACGCCAAGATACTCTTTCTCTACGCCTTGAGCTCTCCGAGCTCCAACATGTCTGGATATTACCGCCTCCCATTAGCTTATGCTCTGTGTGATCTCCAGTGGAATGAACAGCGCTTTTTGATGAACATGAAAGAGCTGTCTAAAAATAACATGGTGCACTACGACCAGGAAAATCAAGTCATTTTCATACGAAATTTCTTAAAGCATAACGAACTTAAGAGTCCCCAGCAGATCAAAGGGGCGCTCAAGCATGTTTACGAAGCGCCAGCATCTCCGTTAATTAAAGCGTTTGCCGAGTCGTTTAATAAGCATGTTAAGGGATACGACATACTCACAAGCGAACTAGAATCCCACGCCGAAAGCGTACTCGCTGAACTAAATCACTCAGGGTGCAGCGATATGGTATCTAATGATAAAAATACCCTAGCGATACCCTATCAATACCCTAGCGATAGGGAACCACCAGGTACAGGTACAGGTACAGAAACAGGTACAGAAACAGAAACAGGTACAGGTACAGAGGCAACGCCTCCCTCTCCCGTGGGAGGTATACCAGAAACGCCGATTGTCGAAAAAACGCCTAAACGTCCCAAGCACAAGCGACCTCTTGAAGGAGTCTCGTATGACAAATTGGCTCTGGGAGTCATATACGAGATGCTGGATTACTGTCCTGCTTATATGCCAGACGCTCCGAGTGAGATTCGCTTATTGCAGGAGCTTGGACAGGAATACCCGAATGTGAGCCTAGTTGCTGAATTCCGCAGGGCGCGGGATTGGTTGGACAACCCGAAAAGCAAGCGTCCTGGGAGCGACCTTAAGAAATTTCTGAGGAATTGGATCTCTCGCGCCGCAAATGATTACGGCGCTGGACAACGGCGCATTATAGGCTATGAAACCGTTACTGAATTTATTCCCGCTGATGAGGCAGAAGGTGAGCAAGATGTCAGAAAAACCGATAGCTCGTGAGAGAACATTGCTGGAAATGTGCCTGGACTTACAGGCTCACCCTGAATTTTTAGAGGACACTGAGACCGCAAAACTGATGCTGGATGGTTTCATACGAGACGAAATCCTAAAGTTCTGGGCGCACGATCTCGAAGGGAATTTTGATGAGGCATTGAAGCAGTTGAAAACAAGTTTGCGCCCATGCGCTGATTTGTTTACAAACGCGGATTTATGCAGAATTATAGGCACTGAGATAGCGTGGATACGCGAAGCAGAAAATATGAGTCCGCTGAACGGTGCGCCTCCTCAGAACTTACGAAAAGCACGAGAGGATTTTGTCAGCGAGGCGCGGCTTGGAGTAGATCCGCTACTCGACAGCGCTTCTCCCACCAAGCAAATGATGGAGCTTGAGTCTTATATTCGCTCATGGGCTGATTTTCCTGCTTTTGGCTTTGGGATTCGCGCTCTGGATGATGCTACCGGCGGTATCCTGCCCGGTGAAATCTGTATCCTCACAGGAGCGCCCGGTACGATGAAAACCAGTTTGGCGCTCTGTGTCGTTGATGACTTGGTTACTCGGGCGGAAAAGGGCTTGGTAATTTATTGCTCCGTAGACATGGCGCGGAGAGAAATAACACACCGCATGATTGAGCGAGAGGCGCGGATTCCTCAAGCCGCGGTGCGGTCGATGTTCGAGAGAGATGACCCTGAAATAGGCTCTATGCGGAAAATGATCTCGAAAAAATACGATGGCCGCCTGGTGATTTTAGGGCATGGGAAAACCGATGCGCAGCGTATGACTATCCCCAGGTTACTCCATGAATGCCTGAAACGACAACCTCAGCTTATCGTGATTGATTATCTGACGCGCTTAAAAGAGCGTGGGCAGAGCGACCTTGAGTTCGTCGAGGATGCCATGCCCAGAATACTTGATTACGCGCACCAATACGAAGCATCGTTCCTGATTTTATCGCAAATGAGCCGGTCAAGCCGCGCCGAGCAAGCGACCGGACGCGTCGGTGGGCATGGCAAAGGCGGCGGGATCGTTGAAGAGCTGGCCCATACCGAAATAGAGCTGTTCCAACAACCAATCGAAGGCGACAAGCCTATGGTGATCGCCGCTGTTACAAAAGCGCGGCGCGGAGTGTCTGGGCAATTCTTTTCGCTGGATTATAACGGCCCCATCAAGCGGTTTTCAGGCGGAGCGACCAAAATGTCTAAAACTGTCCAGAAAAAAGCCATATTCGCGCCGGCCAACGATAGTTTTTACGGGAGACCGTCACAATGAGCTTCCTGAAAATCCTACTCAATCACTTATTCAGCGAGCACGAATGCGCCTTTGAGCTCGAATACCGCTTTCACCCTACCCGCAAATGGCGCTTCGATGCGGCTTTCCCGTCCCTGATGATCGCGGCAGAAATTGACGGCGGCGCCTGGACGCAGGGCAGACATACCAGAGGCAAGGGCTTTATAGGCGATCAGGAAAAAACCAACGAGGCGCAGTTGCTTGGCTGGGAGATTTACCGTTTTGTTCCCGATGACCTGTCAAACGGCAAATTCGTAGACGTCCTGAGCCGCGCCCTTACAAATGCAAAATCCAAGGAGGTTAGCTCCAATGGCAAAAAAGCGCCAAAAACTAACAAAAGCCAAGCGCCAGCAGATACATGATAAAACAAACGGGCGCTGCGGATACTGCGGCTGTGAGTTAAAAGTAAGCGAAATGCAAATTGACCACATAATCCCCCTCGCACAAAACGGAACCAATCACGATGACAACCTCTTAGCTTCCTGCCGAAGCTGTAATCACCGCAAAGAATCAGCAAACCTTGAAAGTTTCCGCGAACAGGTAGAACGATTTCCAGAAGTACTCGATCGCGACAGTGCAACATACCGGAACGCCGTCCGATTCGGGCTTGTGATACCCAACCCGCAGCCGGTGAGGTTTTATTTTGAAAAATTAGAGGAGCAGGCGCGCTGGAGTAAATAAAATAACCTGTGACTCAATACGGGATAAGTCCATTAAATTTTGTCGGCAAATTCAAGAAAATTCGAGGCAAGATTTAATTTTAAAAAGCCCAGTAATATCTTTTGTCGTTTCGATAACGAAAAGTCAAAATAGACCCACTCAAAGACGCCCAGAGAGAAATACTGTAATGGCAAGTATTCGACAATAACGAAACAGAGTGAAAAAGAATGTCGAATCGTTGATACAGGAATACCCAAAGGAGGCCAAACATAATGAACGAACTTAAAACCTGCCCTTTTTGTGGCAGGAAAATAGAAATCGAGCCAGGCACTACACGTGAGCAGATTTGGACTAAGTGTAGGGATAGTGCGGAGCGGAAACAATGAACGATGCTCACATCAGGGTATGCGAGCGTTATTACAAAACCCAGTGCGGAAGTTGTCCACTCAGGCCGGTATGTTGCGCCAAGGTGGAGCTCAGCGGCGGCGGCTTTGAGCAATGGCAACAGAAATTATATGCACTGGCCGAGGAAATAACACGCCAAGGAGGTTTTTAATTTGAGAGTGTACACATGTGATTTTTGTAAAGAAAAAATAGACAGCCCCAATAGTGACATCATTGCTGATGCTCGCTGTGGGTTTGTGAAGTTTCACCTCACATGCGAAGGAGACTATGTCGATGTTTGTGACGACTGCGAAGAATCCCTAAAGAGAATACTAGAAGAGTGGATAGAGGGAAGAGGCGACTGCAATGAGACTGACAAATGAACAACTCGCAGAGATAAAGGCGCGATGCGATAAGGCTACGCCGGGGCCGTGGATTGATGAGCATGGATTCATCCGTCAAATCGAAGGGAAGGCTGATCTTCTATTCATCGCGAACGCCCGAACCGATATCCCCGCGCTAGTAGCCGAAGTAGAACGCCTGCGCGAAGTCGCAAAAGGCGCGGCGGCGTGTATGGCCATCATGGTCGCGGAGCGCAACGACTGGAAAGCTCGATGCGAGGCGCTAGAGGTAGAAATAGGTGAGCCAAATTTGATGGTTAACAGCAAACAATCGCTCAGAGCTAAGATAACCGCGTATAAGACCGAATGCGAGATGTACAAGGCTGAAAATGCTCGCCTCAAAGCCCGATGCGAGGCGCTGGAGAGGGTGATAAAACATAGCACTACCTCCTGCGAAACGTGTAAAGACAATGACAATAAGATTGTATGCGATAGAGTTAAAACGTTTGAATCCCAGCGCGAGGCTTGGAGTCAATGGTTAAAAGACAATAATTTATCATCTTTGATGTGTGGTACATGTGTAATTCAAACTGAGAGTTTTTGTGCGGATGAATGTATTTACGGCCCTCGCCACGTCTCCGATCAATTGGTCGACGCCAACAAAACGATAAACCCAAGTGATAGCAAGGAGCCAGACCATATTATTGACGTAACCAAAAAGGATAAAGACGGCTGGGTGGTGTGTTCAGAGCGGTTGCCGGAGGATGGGAACTTGAAGCTCGTGTTGTACAGCGTGCCAATACAACAGGAAGAATTAAGCTATGAGATGGCCTATTACAATGTTGAATCTGCTGCATGGGAGGAGCCAGCGTACGTAGTATCATTAACATCTTCGCGAGTAATCTACTGGCGCGACATCCCGCCGCCGCCGGAGGTATGAGAATGAACATTGTCAATGTTAGATGGTTTGATGGCTACCTTGAAACCTTTGAGGCGCAAGAGACTCGTTTCGGAAATTCTTTTTTGTGGATGCGTCTATCAGATGGGCAGAACCGACACATCCCTTTAAATCAGGTGCGCTGGTTTTCACTCAGCCAAGAAAGCCATGCTATTACAGAATTGCCGGAGGTGTAGGAATGAAACTCCTAACTGACGCAATCCGTAGGGATGTTTATTTTCGAACGAAGGATGGCAAATGTGCGGCGGGCGCGGGTGTTATGTTTTGCAAGCACTTCAAAGAGAGTAAAAATTGCCTTGTTTTGTGTGCGCATAAAACTACTTCGGGGAAATGTAAATGCTTGGAGGTGCCCGAATGACACCCCGTTACTGGCTAATCCCTCCTGAAACTTATGAACAACTAAACGCCGAATTTAATTTTGATTTCGACCCCTGCCCGTATCCGAGGCCTCCAGATTACAACAGCCTGATATTACCGTGGGGTAAGAGCAACTACGTCAACCCGCCATTTTGCAAAAAGGACGCGCCCCACGGAGGCCCCAGCGCGTTTGTCCGGAAGGCCATTGCAGAGCAAGCTCTCGGTAAAACCAGCGTATTGATTTTGCCAGTACCCAACTCTATCGGGCTGCTTTTGGAGGCTGGCGCAGAGCTGAGGTACGGCGGAAAAATTAATTGGCTGGAGGCAGACACAAAAGAGCCGTGTCCGCGAGCGTATAGGCAGGTTGTGGCAGTTTTGAAAGGAGATTAAAAGCCATGATTGACATACAGACTGAACTACAAAAAATACTCGAAGACGAAATCACCCG
>Ga0123352_10001002_pt1 | contig 36364 bp, 25 predicted proteins | sample TergutLab28metaG_FD_89700 | JGI IMG/M metagenome (GOLD analysis project Ga0123352, IMG submission 89700) | Labiotermes labralis P1 segment gut microbial communities from Petit-Saut dam, French Guiana - Lab288 P1 | ecosystem: Host-associated > Arthropoda: Insects > Digestive system > Gut ... | reverse complement strand
TTTATTCAACAAATATAGGTACTGAATATTTTAAACATGGTATATACTCTCCGTTTTTTTCTCTTCAAAATGCAGTTCGTTTCATAATTCTAACATATTTGGTTCCTGCATTATTCACATTTTATATACAGAGTGTGCTTAAATTAAAAAAATTATTCCGGCGCCAAAAGGTTAATGAATATTTGTGCAAGGAAAGGTTTTGTAGCATCCATCGTGTTTGTTTTAATATCCAGTTTTTTCACAAATTGAAAGCAGCTTACTCTTCATGCCAGTTCTTGATTTTGTAGCCATGCTGATCAGGTGTAATCAGTGACTGTGCAGGACAGAAAACTTCATAGTATTGAGAGTAACATCAGACAGTTTAAGAGTCACAGCACACTTCGGTAAACCCATACTGCTGATTAACATGTAAGTTGCATCCTGCTGCTTGACAGATACTAGTGAAGAACAAACCTTTGCAATTAAATTTTCCAGTTGGAGAAACCGTATGACCGTCAAGGTTTTTAGATTACTTTCCTTCTTCAGAAAGGAAAAATAAACTAAATTATTGTGCTGTTGCTGCCCCCTCCCCACCATTTCATTTTTGAATCAATTGACCATTTCTCACAAAACTTGGTGTGACTTATGCCATTGTTGGAGGCCATTCCAGCCCCATTCTTCATAGTTTTTTATGCAACCACTGATAACATGGCCAACATGCAGACTTGTGAGGTGGGATAAAAACTTGTTGCAAATGCTGTAGTTTCCTCCAGAAAGAAACAAAGAAAGAAGATAGCAAGAGGTTGCTCACCTATGCACACGCATGTATGCAGGCATGCACCATTGCATGTGATGATGAATGAAAAAACAATATGTTGAGGAATGTAATGTACATACACATGGCCCAAGCATGGTACAGAAGCCTGTAAAAAGATTATATATCTGGTTTTTTTTTAAAAAAAAAAAAAGAAAGAAAGACCTGTCGGTCTTTTGCCATGTTACTTATGTTTCATCTTTCCATATATTTATTGCTTATTACCCCAGTAAATACATTTGCTTGCTGAAAGAACAGTAAACATGAAGGATTCCTTGGTCACAAAGCTGTTACACTTGGTCCCAGTAATTGTTAAGGATTCTTTGTGCTAAAGTGAGAGAGTACATGGCAGAGAGTGGTCTGATTGCATGTTTAGTGCAGCCACTACTCACACAAGAAAACTGACTGTCCACGCAGGTTGCTTATCTCTGCAGTACATGAAATTATAAACATCCAAGCACAGCATAAAAATGTGAAGTGGAGGAGTTACTGTGTTCAGTGATCTCATGGCTGTCCTGTGTAACAAAAAAAATCCAAATTGTATAATGCTTTGCTGGCTTGGCTTATAAACAAGCTTTAGAAACAAAATGTTAGTATTATCTGGAAGATGCATAAATTGTATATGATATGATATGATACTGAGTTGGTAGATAATTATGACATTTGTAAGGTAGCTAGCTCCCTCAAAAATTCAGTAACTGTTTACTGTTGGACCTAATGTTGTGCCCCAGAGAATGTGAATCATTAAATGACACTGCTCTAAGAACTGCAAATCTTGTAATGTTACCTTGTTTGAAAAAAATGACATTCTTATTCCATGAGAACTTTGTATGTGGCAAGTAAAATTAGTGATATATCTTTAGATACTGTAATGCGAACTTACATACTTAATTACTTACTTACTTTTTACTTACATACTTACTTATTCACTCACTCCCTCCCTCCTTGGCTGTAAGGCCATCTGAGGGCTTGGCGTCTTTAATTAAGGGCACCGATTCTTCCCTGTCGACTGCCATCTCTTAACCTTCCATCTTCCATAGATCCTTCTGTACATCTTCCAGACATCTCAATACTGCTCTGCGCCTTCTTATAGTTCCCACCAGCATACTCTCAAATATTTTCTTAACTGTCCTTCCCTGATCCATTCTTGATACTTGTGCAATCCATTCCAAGCTCTTCTTTTTAATATCTGTTACTATGTCTGGACATATATAGCTCCCTCAATTCCTGATTAGTTAATATTCTCCATACTCCTTGCTCAACCATTGGTCCCTGTATCCTTCTTAATATTTTCTTGCCCCTTGTACCCTGTCCTTTCATATCCATCTCAGTCATATCCCATGTTTCACTGCCACACACTGCACTGCACTGGTTTCATTATCATTTTATACATCTTAATATCAACTGCTTTACTCATGGTTCTAGACCTAAGTATTTGCCCTAGACTATAGAAACATCTATTACCTGCAGCAGCCCTTGATTTTATTTTGTCATTTAAATGAGAACTGCATGTACAAAAATGGCTTAAATGCATACTTAGCAGCATAAACTTACTGTTCCAAGGTTTAGCAATAAAGAACAATTTCAGTTTGCCTTAAGTTTGCACCACTTTGAAGATAGCGAGCAAGAACAGTGGTCCTGTCTTTGGTATCCTAGCTGTAGGTTGTATTGGCTGCTCCTAAAGCTATTGTACCAAAGTCAGGAACAGCGTTCCATTCATCACTGGCAGCGTCACCACAGCATGAAGGAATGTTGCACACATGCACACTGTGGCTGTTTGAAATGTTGGTGTTATATGCACAGTTGCTTTTTTGTGTTATGTTACATGTAGGGAAGTTGGTAAGTTTTATGTCCTATTTGAGTGTAGTATACTTTGGTTAGAATGGTAATGCTCTTTCCTTTACCGTGTATGTGCCTGGAAAAGGTAAATGTTATATTTTTATTTATTTGTTCATTTCAGTTTGAATTACATAGTCCTGTGCCCTTCTAACACCAATAGGACACTGTATGTGCTTAAAATGCATGTTGCTGCTGTTCATTTTTGGTTGTAGAGCTTTTCTTGTTTTAGTCAAGATCAATAATCAGAATATTTAAACAAGTGCAATAAGGTAAATACTATGAACTGCAAGTTATGAAGTGGTGGAGGAGTTTATATACAGTAGAACTCCAATTATCCAGGTTAATTGGGACATTGAGCCATCCAGATATGCAGAACTCCAGATAATTGGAACTTTCTTTGAAGAAGCTACATTAGCAAGTTTGAAGTGGGGAAAAAAGTTTCTACAAAAGGTGGTTTAGGCTACATATTTATGTACATACAAATAAAACACAAATACGTAATATTTGACAATTGAATGAAAAATTTAATTTGTAAAAAGATGTAGTACAATTACAGGAAGAAAATGTTTACCCAAAAGGCCAAGCCGATCCAGATAATCGGCAATCCAGGTAACCAGTGCCCAGATAGGTGTAGTTCTACTGTGATTGGAGTTTCGTGATGATTGTACTTGTTACTTTTCCTGATTATGTCAGAATGTGGAGTTTGATGGGAAGCACACGTACTGCTATTATACAGAGGAGGAAATTGTTGGGTGACTTAAGTTGATGTTGTTAATATTGTGAAAATAACTTAGTATTTCTGAATTACACATACTTCAAATTGATAAGGGTGTTTAGAAAGATGAGATGTGCAGGCTATGTGATGTGCATGATTTCTGTGGCGAAACTAGGAGGGAAGAGAACACTTGGAATATTGAAGAGTGGGTAGGAGGATAACATTAAAGTGGACCTGGAAATACATAGGATGGGATGTTGTGGGCTAGAGTAGTCTAGGTCAGAACAGAGACAAGTATAGGGCTCCTGTGCACAGGGCAATGATCCTTTGGGTTCCAAAAAATACAGGGAATTTTTTGGCTGACCAAGCACCAGTGAGCTTGAGAAGAAGGACTGTGCTGTGTGGAGTAATTTATGTAACAGTGATATTTATAGTTCCTAGGTGAGTGTAATGTGATGCAGTTTGCTGTCATGAAGGCAGGGGTACACAAATCATATACACATGGTCACCATGGGGATTAAATTTTGCACGGTAGCATCTAGAATTTTGAGGTGGCCCATAGATGTTTGGAAAATTTGTGCATCCCTACATTGAGGTTTCTCAGAAAAAACTGTTTCTCATATATGTGAATCTGTGTACAAGAAAAATATTGTGCATGGCGACTGGAGTGTATTGTTACCCAAACGCATGCTGATTTCAATATTTGCTCATTGGACTGACATTTTCTTTTCAAAGTTTTACTTGGTGATGGTTACAAACATTGTCTTCTGAACAACACAGTGTCTTTGTCTTTGATGGTGATGCTGGAATGGTTGTCTGTGTAGTATAGCAGTTGAACTCTTTGGTGGCATTGAAATGCATGTAAGTCATTTCACACAAATTTGTGAATGAGATAAATATGTGAAAGTATAAGTGGACAGTAAACATCTTTAAAATAACATGTGCACACACACACACACACACACATGCATGTGTGAGTGTGTGTGTGATGGATGGATAGATTAGATAGATAGATAGATAGATAAGGAATTGAATATGGGGTGATACCTACATTGTATCAGCCACATGTGTTTACAGGAGAATTAGGAGGTACAGTTCAGCCCCTTACTGACGTGGTTGGACATATAAATTTTAGTGCATGCTGTATGTAAAGCATGAGTATTATATTAACAAAAGATATTAAAACTATGAAATATATGATGTTGATTTTAATAATGTATTACAATTTAGCAAACTCATTAATGTAGTATGTGTTGTAAGTTCTTTGTGACATGTCCAATGTGTGACTTATTACTTGGTGAGCAACCAGCCTAAAAGTGGCTGAAGTGTGTGGTGATTTGTCCCATTTATTTAATAAGCTGTTTGAGGTGTTCAGTTTTGTAAAAAGTAATATGCATCCTAGTATTCTTGTATAATAAGTGTATACAGGGGCAATTCATGGGAAATTTTAAATGAGGCCTTTTGTACATAGTTACGAGTTTAGAGTAAAATTTTTGTCTGAAATTTAAATAAAATTTTTAATGACTAACCAGGGAATTTTCTGTGTAGTGTTTCTACAATAAGTTCTCTGTAGTGTTTTCTACAGCTAGGTAGTTTTTAAGTTACTGGAATTTCAGTAATAAAATGACCCAGAAGATGGGCTCTCACTGTGTGGTCTCATGTCCCAGAAGATAGTAATCTGTCTTCTAGGTAGCACAAGGCCCTGTTACTAGATTAAAAATTGTTGGTCTTTGTTACTTTACAGCACATAACAATCAGCTTAATATAATAGCCAGTTTTGATACCGTTAACTGTTTGATGTGACAATTCAAAATGTTTCATGTCCACTGAGCACCAAAATAACAAGTGAATTTGATCCTGGAGACTTCCAGTTGCTTATTAGTTCTTATGAATCCTTCATGTTGTTGCCTAATGTTCAACACCCCTTGAATAATCTCTGTTAGACATACCTGGAATTGAATGAATGTGCAGTACCACAGACACAGTGGAAACTCAACACTAATATTTCTTGCTGTAGGGTTTTCTGCAGTTTCAGTGCTGTGAAGTTAGTAAACTCAGTGTTTAAAGTACTTGCTTTCTTCAATTTTCCAATTTCAGAGTTTGACTTGACTATTCCCCAGAGAATTCGATGCAGTTCTGCTGTAAATAGTGGAGACTGGTGAGAATTTCTCACCTGTTGCGTTCAGCACCCACATATTTTTACCAAACATACATAGTTTCTTCCTTTCAATGTTGGAAGCAGAGGGTTGACTCTTAGAATTTAAGAATGATATTTTGTTTGTGTACACTGAAATGAATAGCCTGAAATGTGTGTAAAGATTGCAGGAAGGTAATATAATGTATGAAAAATTTGTATTTGCTTTCAGAATTGCCATGGGACCAACCTACTGGTGAATGTAAAGAATATACGATTTGGAAGGATGGTACAGCACTACATCAGACACCATGGAGTAAACTGGACCATTTGGCTCTGGCGCTGGCACGAAAAATTCTTGTTCCTCTTCCCTCTGGTCGTTCAAACATAAAGCAGATACGAGCACACCGCTGGTGTAACAAATATTTTGACAAATTAGGTAAGTACACTGGACTGTATTTGTCTCATTATCTTTGTTTTGGTGGTGAGATTGCTTTAAACTGCTGGTAGTATATGATTACACTGGATAAGAAAATATTTTTTATTTTTTGTCACATGAACTAAAGTAGCTAAACCCAATAGCACTTTTGTGCCGTATACAAATATGTTTGTGTATATATGTATATAGAAGTTTCTTCCAAGTGTCCAACAGTAATCGTCCATCACACTAGGACTTCACATGCCCTGGTACCGCTTTATCATGGTGGAAATAAACTGGTGAAATTGCACTCTATGCTCATCACTCACTTCCCCAAAATTTTCTAGGAAGAATTCTAAGTGAGAGTCTAAGAAACGCACTTCTAAAGACATATAACAACCCGATACCTTTGTAGAATTCTACAAGATCAGGCACCATATCATGACAGTTTTCGGCCTTATTATTTCCCAAAAATTCGTAGTGTCATTTTGGCGTGATTTCCATGGTGCTTTTTCCACTTCATTTAGATGTTCTTCAGATTTAGTGTCCTTTATTAACTTTCTTGCTTAAGGTCCAACAAATACCCCTTCTTTGATTTTAGCATCACTTATCGTGGGAAATTTATTTTTCAAATAAATTTAGCACTATTTTGATCCATCACCTTGGATGAAATTTTTAGGAGTCCAAGCTTCATGTGCAGTGGAAGAAAATAAGCCTTTTCATGGTTGATTAGTGGAGTGTTTACTACATTTTTCTGCCTTGGAATAAACGATACTCATTTAGGCCACTGTTTTTGGATGTAAGGATGTTTTCTGTCTCTACTATCCCACTGATACAGAAAGCAACAAAACTTTGAGTAGCCAAGCAAGAGAGCAGTGACCTTCAAATCTGCACAAATGTTCCAATTATATTTTTCATGCTTAATCTTTTCTGAAAGTATCATATTTTCATAGGACTCTTATTTTAGTGGCATGGAGTAGGGTTTCAGGTGGAAATTTATTCCCATTATGTAGAAGCACAGCTTTTAATCTAATTTCTCAAGAGTCAGAAAGTAAATGCTACTCAGTTGGATTGTGTTGATGTCCAAGAGCTTCTACACCAGAGCAAACATCATTACAAAATACCAAATTATTTTCTTGAGACAAAAATTCTTTGAATTGATTTTAATGAAAGCAAAAGAAATATATTTCATTATCTTGGTGGAGAAAATTCCACCATTTGAACCTGGAACCTAAGAATTGAGCTTCTTTTTGAAACATTTTCAAATCGCAGACATGGTTATTAAGATCTTGTGTTAATAAATGGGGTTCAGATGAAGAAAACTTGGGTCAAATGTTGGATTGCGGTCAACTTTGTCTCTTTGCTGTCTGTCGACATCATCATAATGAGATTTGTTATCACTAAAAGTCAGATTTTTCAGTGGCTTTAGTACCGGCAACTCTACACTGTGTGAGACAGGCCTCATTGCAGATGGTAGATTTGGATATTTCACTGTATGTTTGGATTTGGAGGTGATGCCTGTTATGTTTGTTAAACCAAATAACGATCATTTGAGTGGTCTTTTGGTTCCCTCCAAACAATGGTAACGGCAAACGGCATTTGGTGTGACCACAAACCCATCCTGTGAGAAGCCTCACACATCTTACACAACAAATATGAGGTGCCAAACTTTCTCTTGGCCACCCACTTTACACCCTCAATAAAGCTCATAACATTTCTTAAGGAGTGGGGTAAAATTTTGTCTCTGTGATTTGAAAGTCAGTTTTTACACACGTAATAAGGTGTCAGGATAATCTATACACTTCACTAAAAAGAACACATGACACTTGCAATTTTTCAGAACAAAATCTGGCATGCCACTAGCAGTGTAGTGTTTCTCAAGCAGAGCTTAGTCTTAGTTTCATGTCCTAATGGGTCAGTACATGTGTGAGATTGCAGTCTGGCCATCTGATTGGGCTCACATGCCTAAATTCACAAAAACTGCATTTTAAAAAATTGTGTCACACAAACAATGCGGGTGATGGAGCACTTCTAATTACATTTGAATTGAGCATGGAAAGTTTGATTTTTTGTGTTATAAAAATTATGTTTACCTGTGTAATTTAAGTAAAAGCTCATTTGTCTTGATTTTGGATTCACTTAATTCTAGTTGTAATTGGGTTTGATCAAGGTTCCTAAATTTCATGTCATATGAATTGGTATTTTCATATACTCATTACATTTTATTTTGTTGTTATATTGTGATTTTTCAGACTTTCAGGTGAATGCCTCAACTGTGTATATAACATACATCCTCCAGCAGTATTGCAGATTATGATTATACTCATTTAAATTTAGCCACAGTTTCCACCTCTAGATTTTACACTTTAGTGATTAATGAGACCATGTAAAATAAATGTATAATCTATCTTCAAATGTAGTATATTTCATAGTTTTCAGGTGAATGTGACTTGTGTTACATGGGTGGTTATTATTCCTCCCTATAAGTCATTTCTTTTCTTTCATTCACTCGTACACTTACAAACTCAGGCCAACTTCACATTTTCCATATGTCAAAATAAAGTGAATTGTTGGTATGTGTCATCATGTTTTTTTAAACTTATAAAACATGCTAATGGCCCATATAATTTGGCTTTGAGTGGTAGGTCATCCTCCATAATACCAGAGTTTCATTTTGAAGGATAATGGATACAAGGATCAAGCTGCTAGAAGTAGCCAGCAGATGGCTGATCATGTTGTAATTAATTACTGGATCTTAGGTCACAAATATGGCATGAGTGTCAGGTTTTACATCAAAATAGCCTGTATAAATCTGCTGGCCAAGCAGTTGTTACCTAGTTTTATGATGGTACTGCCCAAAGGCTTGAACAAAATTCAGTCTGTGCACCATTTAGTAAGATGAGTGAGAATATTACATAACATTTTTATTTTATTTGTCACATCATGAAAATGTACAGGGTGCGGCAGAAAAACCTGATGGTTTTTAAGTCCTGTTATATTGGCAATCATGTGGGGTGGGGTAATGCAACCAAGGTCAGTGGCTGGCTGGTTTCATGCCATTTCAGTAGCCATGGAGCAGTGGACCACGCAACATCGTGCTTTCGTTGTTGAAGCTTATTTCAAGAATGGCGATACAGCCGTTACAACAAAACGATTATTTCGAAGGCACTTTAACATTCCTCCTCATGGCCATGTTCCCTGTCGTAATGCCATAAAAGAATGAGTACAGAACTTTCGCTTTGGCCTTAAAAAGAAAACCCGAAGCAGAATTTGTGTGGTACAAACACCAGAAAATGTTGATATGGTAAGGATGGCTATTGTGAGAATCCAAGGCGTTCAATGAGGAGGCATTCCGTTGCCATAGGACTATCTGATCACAGCGTGTGGAGAATTTTGTACAAGGATCTTAATTTTCATCTGTACAAAATTGCGATTGTTCAATAATTAAGTGATCACAATATGGCTAACTGTAGGATTTCTTCTGAGCATCTTCTCAAAATGCTGAATGATGATGGTGTTATCAACACTGCCCTAATGACTGATGTAGCACATTTCCACTTGTCGGGTTATGTGAACAAACAAAATTATCGCTACTGGGCACCTGAAAATCCACAAGAGCTCCATCAGCGTCCTCTCCACAGTGATAGATCGACTGTCTGGTGTGGGATCGCATCATTTGGAGTTCCTTGGCCCTTACTTCTTTGAAGACAACAAAGATGCAGCCATTACTGTGACATCCGAGCTCTATGTGGCAATGCTTCGCAACTTCTGTGAACCAGAGTTACGTCATCGTGGGATCGATCTCTCATCAGTATGGTTTCAGCAAGGAGCAACAGCCCACACAGCAGGGGCATCAATAAGTGTTCTGCAGGAAATGTTTCCACAACACGTCATTTCCATGGCTGCCATGTTCGCCTGATCTCTCCACCTGTGATTACGTTTTATGGGGGTATCTCAAAAGCAGAGTTTTCATCTCTAAGTCTAGAACCATAGTGGAACTAAAGCAAGCATAAAGGAAGAAATCGCGGTGATCCCAGAGCAGATGACTGGTCGGGTGATGGAAAATCTTGGAGTAAGACTGAAGCAGTGTTTGAGAAATGTTGGGAGACATCTGAGTGACGTATTTTTCAAAACTTAAAATGGCATGTACTGAGTTTTCCAGTGATAACAACTTTTACATAAAAAGGTGAAACCTCATTGTGTTATTTCATTTTGAAAACAGTCGGGTTTTTCTGCCGCAACCTGTACTACTATTCTTTATTTATTTATTTAGACCAACCAATGCACAACATATATTTTAACAATGATTTTTTATGTCAAGTACTCCTACATATTTCAATGCATTTGCATCGTCTTCTAGGAGTCTTATTTTCTGTTTGCTAAAGTTACGAAGTCTGTAAAGTTATTTAATCAATAAAATCAATAGATTAAAATGTTTATGCAGGTGATCGTTATAGACAATTGATAAAACAATCTATAAAACATTGTGAGTTGCATCAGTTATTAAGGTTGCAGTATATGGATGTTGTTAACTTGGTGGCTGCATATACAGTTGATAAAAGCTGGAAGTTTCTTATGGGTGTAATACTACAATGAATTAATATAAATCATGTCAGTGAAAAGATAATCAGAGAATTTAAGTTGTTTGTATGTGATGGATTTGATTGATTGATTAACATTGGGTTCGAGCCCTATGGTCCCGATGCACCTGGGCCTTATAGATGGGCCCTTTGAGTCCCATAATCTAATATCAACTCAGGAGAGCCTGTTCCTTTACCAAAGTTCCAGATGGCTCCTGGACTTAAAATCTGAATGTCCTCTGGGTCCAAGAAAGGAACCCAGATATACTTTTTCTCATTTCTCAAAAATCCCGGCAAATGAACCCTCTCCAGGTTCCCCAATAGGGCTCCTATGGAATGAAATACCCATTTACAGAGCTTTTTGCATATTTCTCAAAAACCTCATAAAAATCCCTCTAAATAAGAAGGCCCTAAGGAAGAAGCGCCCCTCCATGTTCCCCAAAAGCGGGGCCCCTATGGAAGCAGACAGCCATTTCTGAGCCTTGCTTATATCTTTCGGGGTCCCCAGTAAAGGAGCCCTCCCTCATGGTCCGCTTCATGGAATCCCTCGCAGAAAGATGCTCCATTCATAGAGCACTCCTTCATACATCCTTCAAAGTCCCTGGCATACGAGACCCCCCCCTCCAGATTCCAGGTTCCCCTTGGTTGTAAAGGGGCCCCCAAGGAGAGAAACACCCATATGTGGAGCCTTTCTTAACATATCTTCCAGGGTCCCTAGTGAAGGCCCCCTCCATGGTGCCTCTTCAGAGAAAGAGGCTCCATCCCAGATCCCCCTTCATCCATCTCTCAAAGTCCCTGGTAGACAAGCCCTCCAGTTTCCCCAAACAGGGCCCCTTTGGAAAGAGTTGCCCACCTCCAGAGCCTTTTCTACATATCCGTCAGGGTCCCCAGCAAGAGAGCCCTCCCTCCAGGTTCCCTTCACAGAGCTCGCACAGAGAGAGAGACTCAACCTCCAGAGCCCCTTTCAACCATATATCAAAGTCCTGGGTAGATGAGCACATTCCATCTTGCCCAGCTGAGCCCCCATGAAGAGAGATGCCTGTCCCACAAGCCTTCCTTTCCTAACCTTAAGGGCCCCCAGCAAAGGAAACCCCCTCCAGGTTCCCCAAATAGAGCACCCATAGAGAGAGATGCTCAAAGCCCAGAGCCCTCTTTCAGTGAATTCTCAAAGTTCCTGGTAGACGGGCCCCTCTCCCCAGTTCCCCCTACAGGGAGGCACCCATTTCGTCCATTTCTCAAAATCCCTAGTAAATGAGCCCTTCCAGGTTCCCTGGCGGGGCCCCAATGGAAAGATGCTCATCACCAGAGCCTTCTTCTACATAACCTTCAGGGTCCCCAGTAAAGGACCCCCCCCTCCAAGTTCCCTTCACAGAGTGCCCATAGAGAGAGATGCCCCATTCCCAGAGCCTTCTCAAGTCCCTGGTAGATGAGCCTCCTGCCAAATTCCCCAGTGGGGCCCCCATGGAGAGTGATGTCTGAGCCCTCCTCTCCACATCCTTCCAGGTCTCTAGAAAAGGAGCCCACCCCCCCAGGTTCCCTAACAGAGCTCCCGCAGAGAGAGATGCTCCCCCTCTGGAGCCCTCCAGCTATCTCTTAAAATTCCCAGTAAGCGGGCTACGTCCAGGTTCCCCCACGGAGAGAGAGACACCTGTCTCCAGAGCTTTCTTCTGCACATTCCTTAGTAATTCACATTTCCCTCAAAGTCCCTGGTAAATGAGCTGCCCTCCTTGTTGCCCAACGGGGTCCCTATTGAGTGAGATGCTTCTTCTCCAGGGCCAATGGTTTATTCATTCTTTTATATCCATCAGAGTCCCCAATTAAGGAACCCTCCCACAAAAAACTGGGAAAACATACAGTCACTGTCCACGGAGCTCCATGCGGACAGAAGGCGTACTTACATTGGAATGCGGCATGGTTCCCCAAGGGGATTATTTACGACTCTGCGATCACTACCCCAGTGCAATGCAACCTTCAGCATGATACCTCCCACCTTGGCTTGGGCAGGTCAGAGCCCCGTTAGCGTGTGTCGTAGTAACCCCCATCAGGGTATCCCTCCACACTTGTTACTGCCTCCCACATGATGCAAGGTAAAGTAGAGTATGAATCCACATAACCCTGAGGTGCGGACAAGGGGTTGGATTTATGGGAGGCACGTGATGGACTTAAGTTTGTTCAGAGTTTCCTGTGTGCAGGTATGATGAGAAATGAACTGGACGTAGACATCGAGTTGTGTGTTTGGTCTAAGTAATAGACTGTACAAAATGTATGGTACATACATAAAGATCGTAGAATCTTAACTATTCATATTTTAGTAATATTTCTAGATACTGCTGACTTTGTTTTCAGTTAGCTTAAGACCATATTTTGAATGAGTTCCATTTGTATGGTTCACTGTTAAGCTGTTTTTAATTAAATACTGCTTATTGCTCTGGACATGCAGTTCCTGTTGCCACTTCCTGTACAATAAATTTGTCCCTGTTGTAGGCAGTAAATGTGTTTTTATTGTTTCAGTTACATGCTAATTTAGCAATTTTCCTATAACATTTCCCTTGATAATTTTATTGTATTCTTTCCAAATTCGCTGGGTAAGCGTATACTCAGAGAAATACGTGGGGGTCCATTTTATCCAAATGTGCAGTATGTTTCATACATATACAAGGACATTTTTGGGAAAAAGTGTGTAAAATTTCTCTGCACTTCCAAGGATCATATATGTGTGTTACGTGTTTGGTATTTCCACTTTATGTGGGTTGACCTGGTACATGTTAACAGGAATACTTCTGAGACTGTAGGCTGTTAATTGTTCCTGAATTTACAAGATTAATATGACAACCCCTTATCAGTGGTTTGCCATTTGATATGTTCGTCTGTGTGCCTTTGTGCATGTCAAGTCTGCAAATTCTGTTGTTGAATTTCTTACCACTGAAGAGTGCTGTTTGCTTGGTCAGGTACTGAGTGACTCTGAGGTTGCTTGACACTCTGAGCCACTTGGTACCCGTCTGTGTGGGCAGAATTTGCACCTTTACTTGACATAAATACTCCCATGTTGTCTCTAAGCATTTGTCTTTTCTTTGGTGATGTAGCTGTATGAATGTTGCAGAAGGTCATAAAGCTAGATTACCAAAGCAAAGACATTGGCTAAATCACCTTTGGAAGAAGATGGATTCTACACATCAAAACACCGAGCTATAGAAGACAGAAGATGATGCTGTTGTCCTCTCTTTGGTGATCTAGCTGTATGAGTGTGAATCAACATCATAAAGCTAGATTACCGAAGTCAGGAAAACAGTGTAGTCTGCAGATCGTTTCAGTTAGTTCATTTACTGTCATAGAAATCTGAGAACACAAAATATCATCAGCATTATCTGGTCAAAGTTAATGAGGCTGCAGATATATGTATTGTAGTATTGAACCTAGGCTAGTTTTCATTGGATACTTGTCATCGTTTCTGTCCACATTTGCTGTATAATTTGGTACTGTGTTGAAATATGATTGTATTCATGTATATGTTCAGTATATGTCACTGTCTGTGATTTTTATGATTTGTACATCTCCTTGAAAATGGTTCCTATTGAACTGAAACGTGTCACAGTTTGGTATAATGCAGACCATTAGGGAGCTTCCCTAGATACTGTATGTTTTGTTGGTTGATTATTAAAAGTATGTTACTTTGTGTGTGTGTGTGTAATATTGGGCTTTGGGATTGATATGGACAGACAACACCTTAAGATGCTACGAACAGGATACTACAAAACTCTTGTTACCCGTTATTAACATACATGGTGGGGATGATGGCACATGAGGCTCCCCTTGCTGCTGTAGCTTCCTTCCAGCTCTACATGGTCTTTGTCAGTTGACAAACATTACCACTCCCCAACATTTACCTGGAACAAAATGGCTGTACATCTGTACTGGAGGGGCAAATTTAAAAGCTAAAGGGTTGTATGGAGACAACTGAGCCATGGAAATGCTTTCTCAAGATCTGAGAACAGATCTTACCAGTGCCTTCAGTTATTGTGTCTTAAATGCCATACACCTTATTCAAGTGATCATGTTTCAGGATCACCAGATAGGGATATATTTTCGCCAAGCAGTAGACAGCGCAACAAGCGTATCTGTTCTGGTAGTGAACTGTCATCCATCTCTCCTCCTGCTGCAGCATTGGATAGTTATGCTGTAGACGATTCAATGGTTAGGTTGTGCAGATCACAGCCAGAACCAAGGTTAGAGCAGCCAAGTGTACCTGTTGCCAGTGTTGCTGCAGCTATGCTAGAAGAGAAGGTGTCTTTCTCTTTCTCGCAACCAGCATATCTGGATGACATGCTGCTGAACTCACAGCTCCATGCCACACAGCCTTCTACTCAGCCGTCCAGTCAGGTACTAGTATGTGGAGTGCTGACTGTAAATACATTTCATTTTTGTAACTATCACAAACACTGTGTTATTTTTTCACAGAATACTTTCCAGAAATTGGTGCGACGCATGACACGCTTCTTTGTGCGTACGAGCTATGAAGAAACAGTTGCACAATTGTGCAAATTGCTTGATAGGTTGAGTTATACCTGGAAAATTACAGCCAAAGTGGTATGTAACATGCATTATTTATTGTAGTTCTTACATACATTTGTGACTTCTGCAGATTTTAAGTGAATGGTGGAGCTTATTATAATAGCAGGAAAGCGTATTATAGGGTGTGAGCCCAGAAGTTCAGGTTCACTATATTAAGGTACTTCTTTAATGTTGTACATATCATGTGGCTTGTTAGTGTGGTGTTGTGTCCAACTGCTTTTATTCACTTTTTGTTGCATTTTGGCATTTTTTACATGGCATGAAAAACACGTGGACAACACGGGACTAGAGAACCGTAGGGTGGGGATCACAATGACTCTTCTCACCTGGACTGTTTACAGTCTTTCATGCAGCCCTTTGCTTAAGCATTCAGAAGCCTCACACTTTGAACAAAGTGCAGTATCTTGCTGATGGAGGTGTTGGCAGAATCACCTGGTTTCAAGAAATGATGGTCCAGGTGTCTAAATCGTAAATCAAACAGAGCACAAAAAATGCTGAAATGCACATGCCTACAGCAACAGAGGGTGCATAAAAGCAGGTGCATACCACAACACCACGTTATTAATGTATTATATGAATAATACCTTGAGATTAATCAGTGTCACACTGAGATAAAGAAATGCATATACCGGCAGCAACAGAAAGTGCATGAAGGAAGTTAGACACCACAACACATTACGCTGGTCAACAAAATTTGACTTTTTTTTTTTTGTCCCATGAACTTCGATAGGTGAACTTAGCAGTACTTTTTATGCTGAATTCAGATATGAATACAGAATTTTTCTGTAAGGCAGGGTTTCAAAGATACAGAGGAATTTAAATTTGCAAAATAATACTTTGCATACTCATGAAATGGCAGAAACTTTCCTCTAAAATGTTGAGGCTTATGACTTTCGCCAGTATTTGGCGTTAGGTACGTCCCTCTTCAATGTCCAGCAATAGTCTGCCAACATACTTGAGGTCCACTTGCCTTGGTACAATCTTTCACCGTATTCGTCACTGACTTCGCCGAGATTCTCTTGGAAAAAATCGAAGTGTGATTCCAGAAAGTGAATTTTCAGACTCATATTGAATCCCATAGCTTTGTACAAAGTCAACAGGTCCTGCATAACATCCTGAAAGTTTGCTGATTTGTGATTTCCTAAGAAGTCCTTGCAGATCCTCTGAAAAGACAACCATGCATTTCTTTCAGTCTCATTCAGGTCTTCATCAGACTGTTTGTCGCCCTATAAATATACCCTCCTTGATTTTTGCGTCACATTTGGGAACTTATTCCTCACATATTCGAATCCATGGCTGGTTTTATCCACCCACACCTTTCACAAAGGCCCAGCTTTATGTGCAAAGGGGGCAGATAAATTTTCTCTGGAAGAACAAGAGGATTGACGACATTTTCTCCTCTAGCGTCAGTGATGTTCGTTTAGGCCACAGTTTATTTGCATAATGATTCTTCTTGTATCGGCTGTCCTATTCGCACAGGAAACGGCAGTATTTTATGTACCCCAGTTGCATTCCGAGTAACAGTGCCACAGCCTTGAGGTCACCACATAACTTCCACTTAAATTTGTCATACTTAATATTTCCCAACAGTAGCTTCATGCTTTCATGACATTCCTTCATGTTCATTGCATGAGCCAAAGGAACGGAGGGGAATCTGTTTCTGTTGTGGTGTAGAACCACCTTCAAGCCCACTTTTGACAAATTAATGAACAAGTGCCACTGATCTGGGTTATATTCATGGCCAAGAACTTGCATAATGGAACAAACATCATTGCAAAACAAGACACATAACGGAACAAACATCATTGCAAAACAAGACACCATCTTCCAGGGAGAAGAAATCCTTGAATTATTCATGGTGCCCACGGTAAAAACACACCTTAGTGTCTTGGTGCACAAGATTCCAGCCCTTTAACCTGGAGCCTAAAAGTTAAGCTTGCTTCTTTGACACGTTCAAATCATGGATATTATTCAGGTCCCCTTGAGACAGCAGTTGTGGTTCATTGGAAGAACAAGCCCCTGCAAATGTTGGATCACAATCCACATTATTGTTAGCTTGGCCTACATCTTCATCAGTAGATTCATTGTCCCCCAGCATCATGTTTGTTGGAGGATCTGGCGCAGGCAATTCTGCACTGTGAGGTACTGGCCTCATCGCATATGGTAAATTAGGTGTGTTTGGACTTCGCTGTTAAACCAGTGATACTGGTCAAGCAGAAGTAGCAATCTGAAACATGGTCCTTGGGCTCTCTCCAAACAATACAAATGACAAAAGATATACAGCGTGAACCTTTTGCCCATGCCACGAGAAGCCTGGCACATGTCACACAACAAAAGTGGGGAGCCCAAACTCTTGTCCTGAACACCCACTTTGCAGCCGTAATAATGCTCATAGCATTTCTTAATCAGGGGTGTGAAAGATCATCTTCAGGATTTGAATGTCACCTTCCTGCAGATATAGCCGAATGCATCTGATTAATTTACGCACTTTCTTGACATATTAATGGTGGAACAAACACTATGTACTTCTGAGACACACTGAGCTCTGGCCAACAACTAGCAGAGGACTGTTAGTAACACGTGACATGTCCAGAATATCTCCTACGGGCCCCCAGTGACTCACATATGTAGGCTTGTGTTTTCACATAGTCTGATGCAACGCAAAAGATGTGGGTGATAGAAAAATTCTGGAAACATATTTGAATTCAGCATCCAAAAATACATCAGAAACAGACATTTTTCCTCATGGGACAAAATCTTTGTTGACCAGTGTTATTAATGTATTATATATACTACTTTGAGATTATTGGGTATCACACTGAGATGAAGAAATCATTGTTACACATCACATTGCACTTTCTTCTGACCATGTTTATAGCTGTTGTAGTGTGCCAAATTTGGACCTTTCAGTCAGGATTGTCCTGATTTCACTGCTTATTTTAACCTAGCAGTTTTGCTGGGATTTAAATTCTGACTGCTGCCCAAAGGGAAAGGGGTTTTGAATTTTTAGTACCCTTAACTATGTTTGCCAAGCATAAAAATCCCATTGTGAATCTCATCACACACAAAGCAGTGTAGGTTGGATAATTTTATCCTTCCCTCATCTCTGCACAATGTCTGCAACTATTCTTATAAACAAACGCGCTGCCAAACGTGTCTTCTGATATATTTCAGCAAGTCACTTCTGTCTGACAGTTCCTATACATTTACTTCTATAACCTATTTGTATCATCATCATCATCATCATGTTCCTGAAGGGTTAGGTGTGTTTCCTGTTCCTTGATCCTCAAGATGAAGTTGGTCCCTGCATCTCTTCCTCGGTCGTCCTATACCTGTTTGTAATAATGTCCAATTTTATTTCAACAAAGTTTATCGGCCAGTTACAGTCATCAAAAGTTTGAAATTGATATATTGTGTGTAGTTCATCACAACTTCATTGCAGGTATTTTTTATTCATTCTTAAATTTATTATAGTGATATTCCATATTAAGTATTACGTGTTACAAAAACATATGTGCTGTGCTCTGTTTGATAATTATTTACTTGAAGGCTAAGTAGAACACGTTGACACTTGGTGCTGATTGGTTACTGCACTTTGTTGCTAGTTTATTATGCTTAGAATATCCTAGACAACTTCAGGTGGTAATGAATTATTCAGAGATTGATGGTGATGCAGACTTGTTACTGAAACCATTACCTCACACTAATGTCAATCAGTTAATAACAGAATGGAAAGCTTTACCACGTGAACCACCCCTGCAGGCTGAACCACTTTGTTACCTGGTCCTTACACATTTGAAGGAAATGCAATGGTGGGAAATTAAGCAAGACATCAAACTCTGAAGGTTATGTAGACACATTTTGATAAATGAAATCTATTGCATGGGTGAAGTGGTAGTTTTGGGCCCTTTGTTGTGTGCTTCTTAGGTGGAAATCCTTTGTACATGTGTCATAATGATAAAATGTACACAAATTATATGGAATATGTACTGTTACATTTAAAGTGAGAAAACATCTTGAATGGTGTTGTCAGGCAAGGAATTGCACAATTCTTTGTTGCTTTCTCATATGTATCTGCTTCCTGAGTCATCACGCTTCCAAGTGCTTTATCCAAAAGGTCCTGAGCCATTTTCTTATATTTTGCTTGCTGCTGGGATTTTTCAGGAACATCTGTTCACACATGGTCAGTCTCATAATTTCTATATTTGTGTTCATTGCTGCTGCAATATTCTGAGCAATCTGTTGACAGTTGCTTATTGCCATGCATTACATTTTTCTGTATTTGGATTAGTTGCTGGATATGTATTTGGATCTTCCTTCATTTGTACCTTCTTCACCCATGTTTGGAAATTGCCTAACCCACACAGAAATATTGTCTTCATTGTACCTTCCCTACCAGTTTACTGTTACACTGTGTAATGTCTTTGTGATTTCATTATATTTTCTTTTGTTTTCAGCTAACAATTACAACAGTAGATAAACGTAACATGAGACTGGTTTTCAAAGCAGCTGTCCTTGATATGGATGGCAAGACATTACTGGATTTCCGGTTGTCAAAAGGATGTGGTTTAGAATTTAAGCGCCATTTTGTGAAGATCAAGCAGCATTTAGAAGACATTGTGCTGAAAGGGCCAGTGACGTGGCCAATTGCAATGGCCACGAATAATGTTCCTTAGCCTGTGATTCATGCAGTGTGTTTTTATGTCCTGTAGATTTGAAGTATTAAATGAGTTTTCATTATTGTCAGTGTTAAAATCATGTTAACAAATGTAATTGTTGTGTTATTTCTTGTTTTTCTTGTGCGTAGATTTATTATGATATTCATGCTGCATATCGGAGAAAGCATCGTTAAATAATTAGATTCACTGTCAGAGCTGTATTTTTTAAGTTGCCTTGAATCTTACTCATGCAAATTGGAGTCCTGAAGTGGCCAAGTGTTCATTTTTGTCGTGGTGCAACCTGAATAATATCAATACCTATTCAGAATCCCAGTGAATCACCACATGCTTGATGCCTAAATATAAAAAAAAAAAGAAAGATGACTTTGGGATTTCATGACTCATCAGAAGGTCCTCACAACCCATTCACCCTGGGTTTGAGAAGCCATGTCCTAGTCCACTTTATCTTGTTGTGGTGTACCTTCAGTAGCAGCTGCATCATCCACAGTGGGCCCTTGAGGATGGTAGCACTGCTGCCAGTGATAGGATGTTACCGTAACATTGTAAGTACCAATTAATTGGTTGGTAGAAGCTGTTGTCTAAATATAAAATTAAACTAAATAATTTATTGTGACTTCTCTGTTATCTTATTTTGCTTAAAGAAACAGTTTTCTAGACTCTTTGACCGCTCAGATTCTATCAGGCGGTAAAAGTAAGAACCATCCTTTCAATCCCATTAGTTGGGGCTGATCTGCATATTGAATTTGATATTTGAATGATGACATATAGTGACCCATCTTAATATGACAGAAAAAGTATTGTGCAAGATATGAGGTTCTGAGAGTAGTGTTGCTGAAGTCAAGTCATCTTCTGGTTTGTTGCTCTTTGTCATTGGGTAAACAGTGCCTGATGTTTCAAAGGATCATGGTGCCTTAATTTCCAGGGTCAAGCATTCCTCTTCTTGGAATTCTTGACCCTGGAACTATTTACCAGACAACACTAACATCCTAGGGAAATCTTCAAACAAAAAAAAAATCCATTTTATCATGTATTGAATTTCCAATTTTAATATTGTGTTATGTATACATAAAGCTTGAGCTTTTAACACATTAATTACAGAAGTACATAAATCCTACAAATGTCACGAATATAGACTTTTACACTATTGAAGTAATGTATGAAAATGATAATTGTGGAGCAGTGTTGTAATCTGAGGCAAAATTTCATGCTTTAGTTTGGCCATTACTCAATATTGGAAATGCCTCTGCCAATGGAATTGGTAGAACTGTGATTAAGCTCCTTGTATTGTGAATCTGTATCCATCTGTTCTGTAGTCTGTCATATGAGAGGTCTGGAGCTTTTTCCAAGAGTGTGATCTAGTGCTTCCTCTCAATTTCCAGGATCCTGTCTTTAACTGAAGGTTATCCAGTAGCTGCTTACATCTTCTTCCTTTTCTCCCTGTCACTTTTATCCTTCCCTCTGTCTTACCTTCAGTAACATGCTTTAAAAAGCAGTTCATACCAAAGATGTGACCAGTACAGTTAGCCTTCTGTTCATTGTTTGTAGGATATTCCTCCCCTCCTTGACTGTAATAGATCTCTGCATCATGTGTTCAAAGAATTATAAATGTACACTTTGTAGGCTGGTTTGCCAATGAGAACTCATGTTAAAGGAGGTGTGGGCTGTAGATGTGTTTGGTGCAAACTTCTGAACACAGTTTCAAGTTTCGGGGGGGGGGAATGAAAACTGGTTAGGGAAGGATCCAGACCATTGCAGTTTGCCTATCTATCAAAAAGGTTAGTTTGTATCTTCAACTCACAAGTGTAGTCTCAGCTGGAGCACTGGTTATCTCTGGTTTCATATCTCATTATAAGTTAGACTTAACTATTTATATTAATTTTTTTTTCAATTCCCCAATTCATGATTAACAAGACAAAGCTCTTATGGAGACTGCAGACTTTGACAAAATATAAACAGATCATTAGACCCAAGGCTTGGAAGGCTGATTGTTTAAAGGTTAATTTCTGTAAACAACCTCCAACATGGTAATCATGTAACAAACGCCAAAACACAGGAAATAATTTTACCTAAAACTTTTAGATATTGTAAATTATATGGCTTGGGAATTGAATGGTTTAGCTGCATGGTAATGATTCTGAATGCTGAATAATGTTCGCCATAATTACGTGAAACTGTCACGAAATACCAGCCCTGAATAATATACTAACTAAAAGCAAGGTGGGAAATATGAAAATTTACACCTTTGAATCACCATCGTGTAACATGTTACGGGCAAAACCTTGATGTACTGTCTAAGGCCATTTGTTGATCGAATATCAAGTGTGTAGAGTTTGCCACAACCGAAATCAGGAGTGCTGTGTTTAAATAATAAAGGGTTCAGAAAGGGTATGTGACAGTATGCTGTGTCTTCAGTGATGGTATACATATCAGAGACTTACTGGTCCCATCGTAAGTTCATTTGATTTAGTGCAACTGCAGTACCATATTTTGGGTATGAACACAACATGCAGCAGCCATTTTTGTCATAACCTCCCTTAATGGGCAGGCAGCCTTGATGTGTTGGATATGAACTCCATCTTCATATGGCTGATGCATACTTTCTTGTTGACTTTGTACTTTTCATTTATGTTATTACATCCAGATTGTGTTCAAGGTATATGTATGCTCTTTCCCTGTACATTCTTAGGCCCAAGGAACATTCTGATAAGGCAGGTTATATCCAAGCCAGTTCTTCTGTGTTCTGTATAGAAATATTTTCCATATATAGATCTGTATTCCATGCTAGTTCAGCTGGCTTCCAAATACAACTTTTGCTTTTACCAAATTATGTGAAGACTGTGAATAACATACATTGTTCTTTGAGTTCAAAATACTGTGTTTTTATGATACATATCCATATCAGGTGGTTGAACAATGTTGTTCAACCACTGGATATGGCTGATGGCCCATGAAAGTTTCATTGAATTCAGTCACCATGGAAACTTTAGATTACACATAGTTTGCTAATAGTCGTGAGCATTTGGCAATCAAAAGTTACGTCTCAATATCTGTATTCTTCTGTATAGTGTTTATTGTACATTAATGAGACTGGGGTTTTCACATTGTAGGGTGCTAAGATTACTGTCTCCTGAGATGTTTTGCCACATTCAGAAGTTGGGGTACTAGTATTTTGGAGTGTCACATCCCAGAAGACCAGTTTTGTTCATTGTTTTATGGCACTTACAGTTTTATAGAACACATGTAAGTGAAAACTTGTGAATAAATTTGTTTTATGTGCAAATTCCAGTTAATAGATTACATATGCATGCGAGTTTATCTCACTTAAAACTCCCACTCCCATTCGCTGAATGCAAGATATGTCCCCTCCCTTTCCACATTTCTGGCCCAAACTGACCCATATAATTGACATTCCCTCTCAGTCACTTCAGCATCCACCTGCATCAAATCTAGTCACCCTGAAGATGTTGGAAGCACAGAACAAACTTGAAGACATGTAAAACCCACAGAACTATTGACTGTATACACAAGACACAGATATTTTCTATCAGTTACTGTCATAATGGCAGGCATAAATGACTGCAAACTGAGCACTATAGTGAAGCAGTTTCCACTGAAGCCACATCAGCTTCCCATTAATACCCTCTCAAACGATCTTGCCTCATTCAATAAACCTTTGTAACACCCAAGTCAACGTTGTTATGCTGCAGGCCATTGTTACTGCATTGTAATACAGGTGCTGTGGTGTCTCATGACTGGAACCAATTGTTAGGGATGACTGTATCCCTATTGCTGTACACATGGCAAGTACCAAAATGTTGACACTGCAGCTTGTGCATCTGCCATATGTTATGTCCTGTATAATGAATGCTAGGTTAACAGTTAAATGATAATAGAAATTACCTTGGTGGAACTTGAGTTGGCATGCTCCCAATAATTTGAAGGCCCAACTTTCACCCCAGCACATGTAGTGACAAAACAAATTCCCATTAAGTTACATCACTAGTTTTCACTTGCTTATGTCTATCTGCAGCTGTAGGTATGATATGGTTACAGCCTAAAAAAAACAGCAGATTTTCTTACCAGAAGTTGATTTATTATAGCTTCTGAACCCATATACATCCCCAATATTTTATGTACTGGCAGGAATGTAAAATACTGTGTGTAGCTTATAACAGCAATATCCCAATTATAATTGGTTTTCTTAACTTCTTCAACCTGATTTACTCTTTTCATAAATGGAACTACACCAACCCAGGCTGAAGACTTCAAAATTAAATCACATTTATGTAATTTTTCTGTTGTTTTTCTCAATATTTTAAAAACTGTTCAGTGCAGAAAATTAAGTCTTTTTAATGTAGAGCATTCGTTCTGCTGCCCCTTGAACTCTTCTGCCCCCCTCCTCCCCCAGCTACACCCTTGCATGAGAACTCATAGAATGAACGCCTAAGAATTAGAGACAAGCCTCAAAAACTGCCTGGTATGAGAACCTACACTTGCTGAATACTAGTCAGTGGCAAAATTGGCTGAAGATTTCTTGGCCATAGTTTCATTCTTCAAACCCTAAGCTGTATTATTACTTCACTAAACAAAAATAATCACATTAACATAAAAATTATATACGTCACAAATAAGGTATTCCAGTAACAAGCTGTATATTCAGATCAAACAGTTGGACTGCAGGTATGGTGATTTTACTGTTATCCATCTTATTAATTTCACATGAGAACAAGAACAGACTTCAGCATACATATGCCTTCGGTTGGTAATTAAAATGTCATTAGACCTGAAAGTACTGATTTCTTCCCCTGTCTGGTGGAAACAGGAAAACATACAATATATCTTTAATTGCTCATCTTATTATGGCAGCTCTTGCAGGAGCTTAACCACGAAGCTTGCATCTGCTGGGATGTATTTCCCCTGCATTTAACTAATTTCATAAAGTCTAGAAGTGCTGACCTTCAGCTTCTCAGCAAGCGTTACACCTTCTGAAAACATTTATAACATATCTTTATTTGTCCAGCATTGAGCCTATAATTCAGGAGCAGTGTCACATAATACAGTAACTAGGCTAAAGGTTGGATGATGCACGGTTCAAATCATGGCAGGGACAAGACATTTTTCTTCTCCAAATCATGCAGACAGGCTCTGGGGGCCCACCCAAGCTCCTGTTCAACAGACACTTGGGGCTCCTTCCCCAGGGTTAAAGCAGCCAGACCATGAAATTGAGCACTTAATTCCATCTAGTGTGAGGTTAAGAATGAGTGGAACTACACCGCCACTACCTCTATATATGCTCCTCCATGACTCCGTATATTTATGCTATTTGGTGTACTGTTCTAGATGCCAACATTTTCAACAAGACGTGCAATTTGAACTGCAAATGAACACCCTGACCACAGTCAATTTTTAGGCATAGTTAAGATATGACACAGCCAATGCACCCTGTGCCACGTCTCATATTTCCTTGTGCTAGACAGGAAGACAACAGACACAATGTGCATAAAAACATACTGTACAAGGTATCCATAAATAATTCAAATTTTGAAAATGAACAAGACACCAACAATACCTGTACTTCCACACTTTATTGACAAGAGCAAAAACAGTACACAAACTCTTTTAACTGAAATTTACTGAAAAATCCATTCAAATCATCACAAAACCATACTGATAATATTTAAGTGAAAAATATATAAACACTGAGGCCCTGAACATGTGCAAACCACTTAAAATTATTCGGGCAGTGTAACGATCGGGTAATATAAAAAAAAGCTTCTAATATTCCTGAGACTGAGATTTAGATTTCCCACCCTTGCTTGGAGCTGGAACTTGACCTGTCTTTTTGGGTAACAGCACAGCCTGAATGTTTGGCAACACTCCACCCTGGGCAATCGTTACTCCAGACAGTAACTTATTCAGCTCTTCATCATTGCGAATGGCAAGCTGAAGATGACGTGGAATAATCCTAATAACAAAAAACACACTTGTTTCAAATTACATTACTATATGGTATAATGATCTGTCAAATGATGACATAACATTGCTCCACTTCTACTACTATTACAGAAAGACTTGTGCAATCTTGAAAGAGGCCCTGGTGGCATGGAAGGGGGCCTGGCACCCAAATATGTGCTATATGTTTGTCTTTCTCAGCATATCATTATTTGTCAACTGTGTAAATTAACTCTTGCACACCATGTCCAGGTCACCCTGCAACTAACAGCCAGTCTTTCCAATTCATTGTAAAGATTTTTACTTAGTCTGCCCTTGCTGGGGGCCTGAACCCAAACTCAGCAGCCCTACATGTAGCTGTCTAAGACAAGTACCCCAACTCTTATTAGTGAAAAGCTTAAATTACCAAGCCACTTGACCAAGTGAGCTGCTCAGATGACAGCTCTTTTGAATTGTATTCAGGAAATTCCCAGCTCAATTCATGGTTGGGGGTTCAAAAGTATCCTGACAGAAAATTCATACAGTATTCCCTTCCCGCAAAAACCACCCAGGAAAATGTCAAGACACCACCTTATATTAGGCGAAGACCACATCCTTCCACACTGTTTCCAATCTGTATGAGCCACTGTCCCGATAACCACTTTTAAATACAATTATAAGTACATCAAAATATGCTTACAAGGACAATAATTGGCAGTATTCTCCACATGATCACTGACATGTCAAAGCCATGACACACATTAAAAACAGAAATATAGAATGAAATACCTCCATAAGTATCAGCAATACATATCATAATCAACATTTGAATGGTAATTATTAGTAACATAAAAGCGCATTACTTAATGATATGATTACACAGCATGGCATAAATACTGGGTCAATATGGATCAATGGTTTAATGGTGACAAGGGAAACAGTACTCTGAGAAAAACCTGTCTCAGTGCAAGAAATGGCAGTACTTCCTAACACAAGGTGTCACACTCAGGCTTCACCAAACTGGTCTGAGTTCCACTGTGTTTGGGTTTGTTTCTGTAAATGGTTACATAAACCAGACACTGATCGACTGACCATTTGTAGCTCCACATATTCCTAAAAATGAGGCCCAGATACACACCTGAACATGGACAGCAGACATTACACCACTCCGTTTTGTTAGCTATTTAACAACTCTGTCAACTTGTCTATATTCAGTAAAATTTAAGGAAGTCTGAGGAATTGGAAAGAATTTGAAATTGACCATGGCATCATCAAGGTACTATACTAGCATGTGCCTCGACTGATGCAAACCACAGAAAAACCTGGCACGGAGCTGCCGGCTTCCCAACAAAAATTTGAAAGGCACTCTTCTCAAACAAAAGTCTAAAATTTACGTATCAACCTAAATCAGCCACATCAAAATGAATTTGTTCTGATAGACATTAAACCGTACCTCGTTTTCTTATTATCTCTAGCAGCATTACCGGCCAATTCCAAAACTTCAGCAGCTAAATATTCCATAACAGCAGCCAGGTAAACAGGAGCACCAGCACCTACTCGTTCGGCGTAATTTCCTTTCCGTAGCAATCTATGGATTCTCCCAACAGGAAATTGAAGTCCAGCACGACTGGAACGGGACTTTGCTTTTCCCTTTGATTTACCTACGTGCAAAACATTCACAGTGCAATAAAACCATCACTTTGTTTTCCCACATTAAACTTGGCAAAAGGAAGCTACAGTAATAACTTACCACCTTTTCCCCTTCCAGACATTTTATATATTTAAAAAAGACTTGTGTGAACGAACCAAAATTCCTCTTAGCGCCTAATATACTGAAAGTAGACACGAGACACACAACAGAAAAACACACACCACAAACACTTTTTCGCGGGAAAGAACGGCAGCCAGCGGAACGAATTACTGCATCTCAAATCGGTTAAGTCATCAGCCAATAATATTCAAGCGCCATTTGAGACATGTTCGAATTCGCCAATCAGCTAACGATCTTCAATGGCGGATCCCCATGAATCCTCTATCGAAACCGCTAATCGATTCCATGTGATACACAGTGATGGCATGGATCGTAGATGATATTTGTTGGTAAACGTCGGAGCCATGGCACACGTCACTGAATGAGGAGTAGCTTTGTATGTTAGTGTTCGAAGAGTACGTGTCGTTATAAATATGGTGACATTAAGAGAAAAGCAGATAGGTAAGTTGTCACATTACTACTGTTGGCAAAATGTCGTGTGAGACTGTGCTTCATTGCCTGTTGAATAGTGTGTTTTTCTGATGTAACGATAACATCAACATAACCGTACATGTGGAGGCTGTCATGTAATTCTGCACATTTCCTCTATGACAGGCGCATTGAAACACATGCTGAATCTTAATCAACCACCAGCAAAAACACTGGCTGGAGAACCAGTATGGAAGATACTAATTTATGATCGCTGTGGTCAAGATATAATATCTCCATTGATTTCAGTCAAAGAGTTACGAGAACTGGGAGTGACATTACACGTGTGAGTACAAAACTATGCTTGCTTGCGTGCCCCTCATTTCTTACAATGTTAGTAATAATCTAGATAAATTTTAAATTATGCCGTTTCGGTTTATTTGCTGTTACATTAAACTTTGTGTTGTATTAACAGAACATAGCACAAGGTACCGTGTAGGTAGGTAGATATTAATACTGGCATGTTTTCTTTTCAGACAACTGCATTCAGACCGTGATCCAATTCCCGACGTTCCAGCAGTGTATTTCTGTCTCCCAACAGAAGAAAATTTAGGTCGAATTGGACAGGACTTGCAGAGTAACTTATATGATGCTTACCACCTCAATTTTATCTCACCTATATCAAGGCAGAGGCTTGAAGACTTGGCTGCTGCGGCACTACAAGCGAACTGTGTGTCACAGATCCAAAAGGTAATGAATATGCAGAGAATGTTATGAACTCTAAAAATCAGTTTGCTTGATATATTAACCTTCATATCAGGAAGTTGATATGATGTAATGTGCTAAAATAGCTGAAATATACTTTTTGTGTGATCAAAAAATGGCATATGAATGAAAGACTGACAGTACTTTTCTTAAAAGAGTTAGCTACGTGCGATAATGGCTCCCGTAATAACCCATTCATGTCTGAAGCTCACTGATTCTGAGTTACATGTTGTTATTGACTGTTGTGTTACTGTGAAATTGTTCCTGAGGTATGAGTTTTTAACTTAACAGTGATTATGAAGGTGGATGTCTTACAGTTTGTGATGTCTTTAGTGTGGCAGATGTAATTCATCCACTGTGACAGACGGAGTAGGATTCTATGAAACTTCAGTGCACTTACGGCTAAATTACATTTTCAGTATTGATGTTCTCTTTTTTTTGATTTCTTTTTTTTTTTTTTCCAAATATTGTTACTGTTGGTTTGTTTTCAATAATTTGTTCAGTACTCTTAAGGCCACTTTTGTAAATACTAATGACTAACTTTAATACCATAGGCATGTTTAATTTGTAGTTACTGAACGTTTTTTACAGTGATCCGTAGGTGGCTGTAAGGGTTACATTTGTGAAAAATGCTGCATTTGGCAAGACTGGGTGGGAGTTAGGACATGCCACCATCTTAAAACTCATAAGACTTCACTAAATGTCAGTAGGTGCAAAAAACTAATCAAACCACAGGTTACTGCAATATTGTAGGCATATTTTACATAAGATATGGTGGGTTCTAGATTAATGTCGGAATTATGATTGAAAAGTCAGAAAACTGGTTTCTAAAGCTTTTAATTCTTTGTCATCAGCAGGATGCTTGGGACTTGCATTTTTCTGGTTAAACAGTTTTTCCTTGGAGTACGATGCTTAAAGTGCACTAAAACACATTACAAGACATTATGTGAGGAGGTATCATAATGTATGTCTGGTGTACATGAGAGAGCTGCAGAATTATAGATACCAGAAGTTGAATTTCTTTGTTCTGCTACATAGCCAATTATCGAAGCATTCCACATACTGGGACACTGGTAAAGGATCCACTACCTGTATGCTATAGAAACAAAGGCTTTGTGAAACTAAATGTGTGCAAAATAAAGGTGACACCAAAGGCAGGGAAGTAAAACTTGCCATATTGTTAGTCTTTGTACAAAGTGGGGCTGAGGAGAGTGCCACACATTGCAGTCACACCTCCCTGAATGCTGTCTTTCTTTGCTTAGAGTACGGTAATCAAAGCAATATGGATTTTGTTTATAAGAGTTTCATGAGAGATTTTGTTGGCTGCTGGTACATTAGTGCTCTACATCCCCTGTATGGTTGAATGCTGAATGTTGTGATGTTGTAGAATTACATTAGGTGCTTTATTCTTACTCACAAGTTTTAATGTATTTGTGATCCATTGGGTTCTGGTATATAATACAGTGTATATACTCGTACATATTTAATTACGGTGTTGGTTACTGTAGTACTCGTGTATGATATGCATTTATGTACTGCCATTTTTGTGAAAAATTACAAATTTTCAACAGTCATGGACCTCAAAAGTTGAAATGTACTCTTGTTTCTTCTTTATAGGTCTTTGATCAGTACCTGAATTTCATTTCTTTGGAGGATGATATGTTTGTCTTGAAACATCAGAATAGTGACGCCATCTCATATTATGGTCAGTTCCTCATGTGATAAATGTTGGCATGAATAGTGGAATGGTATAAAATACTAATAGGTCAGTTATTTCTGCCTGCAACCTACATGTGAACAAACATATGGACTGACATGAATGCTGTGCCAAACAACTGGAAAGCAGATGAGGCAGAACATGGTGGATGGTATTGCCAGATCTAACTCATTTTGTTACCTGAACATTTACTCTATATGTGTAATATTTTAGTTAACTAAGGTGCCGTAATGAAGTGGCTGTGGCTGTGTACAAACTATATGACTGGGGATCCGTTCCCAACAGGGACATTTGGGATTTTTTGTTAGTTTGACCAAAGTTAGTCCTGGGATATGAAAGGTCTCTAAAGCAGTCAGTTCCACCCACATGCATCACTGAGCAGAACTTCGTGAAGGAGGTAACGCAAAAAATGATGGACAGTGTGGATGGATCAAAATTAGTTTTACACATAAGCATTTAATTACAGTACTGCATTTTAAGTAGCTTTCAGACTTTGATCATTATAGTGGCTGGCTATAGTTTAATTTCCAGCAGGTGTGTTCTGGGTTTTTTCTTCAGCATAGCCAGGATTGTTCTGGAAAATATCCATGGAGTGTTAGAGGTGCTTTTTTTAGTTCAGAGCAGTGGCAAAATATTGATTATTTCTGTGTTGTGTTGAACAGGCATCAGGTCGATTAAGTATTCAAATCTTGATGAAATGTGTTTTATAATTAATCCTTCATCACCACCCGTGGCTGATGATACAGACTTTTAATTCGTCACATGCTCCTGGCATCTGTGCACCGTGTGGACATGCATACATTTTTGAGTACTTCGAGTGTAAGACTGGGCGAAAGGAGGAATACAAGCACCAACATCATTGAGAGGTTAATTAGTTTTCTGCAGATCAGAACATCTCATTATTAGTGTGTACCACTGTTGGTGTTGTTTAAAACTTGCCTATGAATGCTGGATAAGTTTCTTTATAGAATACTGCCTTATAAGCAAGTTATTGTGTGTTAATTTTGTATTAGTCCATATATTTTAAGTAAATTTACTGCTGATGCCTCTATTCCAAAGTTGTGTGGTATGACTCTTTGAGGATGAATCAGTATGTTGCTGTTGCCATCTAATAGTTATTTTTTATATGTTATATGTAAATTCAAAGTATCCTGGCTGTGTTGTCTAAAGACAGTTTATTTTATCTTTGTGTCTTATTTGTTGCAGCCATAAATCGAGGTGAAATCAAGGACACAGACATGGAGGCTATTATGGACACAATAGTTGACAGCTTGTTCTCAGTGTTTGCGACTTTAGGTAAACATTTTGTCTAGTACTTATATATGCATTTCGGCCTTAAAAACCATTTTGGGGGGGGATGTGGCATAAGGTTTTTTCACAGTGGCTGCAATAAATTTAGGTGTTCAAGTGCTTCAGTGAGCGGTCATTATTACAGTACAGAAAATAGGTCAGTAACTCCTGTTCTTCATGGATGGAAGTCATCTTGTTGCTGAAACTTCTGTAGTGGTCTCAGGAAATGATATTAGTTGTCATTATGTGATTTAAAGGTAGTTCAGCCTAGTACACAAATGGAAGAAGTTTGTAGTGTCATTAACAGAAAATCTGTTGCTTAGCTGTTTCCCAGAATTGTTTGAAGTAACCTCTGTGAAATTTCAACAGTAGCTAGCAGATGGGGGGATTATTGCAATACTCTATTATGCTGTCATAAATTGGATTAAATGTGGTTGTGGACATATGTTTTATTTTCAGACATTTTTATAGAACAGAATTAGAATAATGGTTTACTTTTACAAATATATACATTGGTAGTACAGGGTGGTACACAAATAGTTGACACATGGAAATTTATTATAAAAAACATAAAGGCTGCTTGTCCACTACAACCTTCATACATTTTTCTTACACATCTTTGTAAATTTTTATGTGTCATTATGTGCTCAAAAGGTCTGTACACTATATACTTTTTGTGTTTGTAGGTACTGTTCCCATTATTAGGAGTCCACGTGGAAATGCTGCAGAGATGGTCGCAGAGAAACTAGACAAAAAATTACGTGAGAATCTGAGAGACACTCGTAACAGTCTGTTCCTCATGGATGCCACATCTCAAGGTGGAGGACATTTTAGTTTTCAGCGGCCACTTCTCATTGTCCTGGATCGTAATGTTGATATGGCAACTCCTCTTCATCACACGTGGACATACCAGGTATTTTTCACTTCATTGTGTCAGAACAACCAGCAGTGTGATGTCAGCTTTGACCCCCATCTTATATAAAAAATGAAAGACCAAATATTCTGGATAAACTGCCACCTGTTTCTGGGAGGGATTGACTTACCTAACTTTTCTTCTCTGCATCTTGTGACATTACATCATGTGTCTTTTGCACATCTGTAAGTATTGTATGGTCAACACGTTGAAAACTGTGGTTTTTAAGTTATTTGTAATAATTTTGACACTTTGGCACCAGAATTAAATGACTGGTGTGATCTTCGAAAGACCAGAATTTGAAGTAGAGCTGCATAAGAGCAACTATCGTTAATTGATATTTGGTATTTTCATTATCACACTGTGTGTAGCAAATATCATATGTGTGCCAAAGGGTTAACATTTATTCTGCATATAAGTTTTCATTTCCACAGTCGTGAGTATTCAGATTGCAGCCTTCAGGATTGTGACACCATGTGGTCTTGTACATGGGTACCTTCCTTGGCTAGGGTATTTCCATTACACTCTTCCTGTTGGTCCAGACATGGTTCATCCTCCTCCTTTGATTCTGAACATTTTCCCATTGACTCATGTTTATTTTCTTCATGAACCTTAGTCTATTCAGCAGAAGTTTGAGTTAGCATCCACAATGTGATATCTGTTTAAAGTCAGTAGGTTAGCCTATTTCCAGTGAACCGAAGGGAAGTAGACATTTTGGAGTCAAACGGAATTGCAATGGGGAGGATGATTAAACTTTAGCATTCTAAAGCCTTGCAGTTAATTTATGTACCACCAGTTTTACCATTCAACAATTCTGCATTCTGCCCACAGAGCGTATTTGTATGTTATATCTCGGAACAAACAGCTGTTTGGCCCATACATCATTAACGTGTTGGTTGAAAGTCTTGAGTTCTAGATAGGAGGAAAATAGTACATTTACATTATTTTCTCAGTTTGAGGGTCTACTGAAAATACATTTGTTGGCATGGCTTTGCATACCCCTCTGTCTCTTTACAGCTTTGCAAGTTATCTGTCACTGGACCATCAGAATGTGTATTTATTTAAAGACAATGCTGATCCCATTTGCTTGGGCTGGTTCTTTTAGTGATAAGTTTAAAAAAACTGGAAAATGAGGTAAGAATCCTAATTGTACACGGTGTGTATCCTGTAGGTGTGACAATAGAATATCATTCCTTTTTGCAGGCATTGGCACATGATGTATTGGATTTAACTCTTAACAGAGTAGTGGTTGAAGAAAATGTAGGCCGGTCTCCAGCAGGTGGTGCCAAAGTGAAGACTCGTGCCTGTGACTTGGATTCACGAGACAGATTCTGGATGTCACAAAAGGGTAGTCCTTTTCCCATTGTAGCAGAAGCAATACAGGAAGAGCTGGAACAGTACAGGTCCTCAGAGGAGGAGGTTAAGAGATTGAAGGCTTCAATGGTGGGTGACATGTTTTCGTTTTGCATGCAGTAGATAATATCTGCATACAGACTGTCCCGTCTGTTACTATACGAGGCTTATTCGGAAAGTAAGTACCATTTCGCTGTAAAAAAAATCGAGTAAGGTTGCGTATAAAATTTTATTGTTATCAGATTCTACATTCTTCAAACTGTTTTTCCACATATCCGCCGCCATTATTGAGACACTCGTAGTGGGGCAAATGTTTTTGTATACCCTCCTCATAGAATGCAGTGGCCTGTGATGTTAGCCTCTATTGACAATGTCATAGAGTAGAGTCCTTGAAATCTGAGGAATGTGCAGGGACAGATCAGAAATTGTGAAACACCTGTCATCCCGCACTCTTTCATTGACCTTACGCACCAAATCATCATTCACCAAAGATGGACGCCCACTTCGCACCTCATCATGCACATTCTCTCATCCTTCATTGAACATCCTAACCCATTTCCTAACCATACCATCACTCATCGCATTGTCACCATACACTTGACAGATCTGGTGATGAATCTCACTTGGTAGCACATTCCTAGCATTCAAAAAACGGATTACAGACTGTATTTCACAGTCAGCAGCCCCTTCAGTTGTCTTAAACATGTTTAATGCACAGGAACAAACATAAACATAACACGAATTTCAAGAAATGGCGTCTGTTGCTTCTCAATTGATAGAGGAAGTCACTGCGCATGTGCAAAGTGGCAGTCTCGAGGATGCGCGAGAGATATGCGCAGACGGTACTTACTTTCCGAATAACCTACGTATGATTATTTTTGCTTCTTTCTTATATAAAGGCATCTAAAATATATGTATGCCTGGTTCTTTATGGAGTGGTATAGAGGTTGCCAGCTACCATATAATTTGACAAGTTACTTATGCATAGTGTAATAATTGTGGCATGTTTGGTAGTGTCTGTCTGGCATACTCTGTGGAGTATAGATAAACTGTACTTAGCATAAGACATGTTTTTCTTCTTTCACTGTAGCTCTAGTTGCAAAGAGTTTTCATTCACTTATTTAACAAGGAAGCTTGAAATGTAATAGACTTGGTTCTAGATCATCATGTAAAATGCATGTTACCATTATTGGATATAACCAAAAATTAAATGTATTCACAAATTTCAGTTAAAACTTCCCAAATTAAATTTCATGAAAATCCATTCAGTGGTTCTCAGGTTGTTCCAGGTGTGCACAGTGACAGCAGTTTTAATAAGTGCGTCGCAGAGATATGAATGTGTCAGCATGTATTTATTATCTATAATTTGTATATTCTCGAAGTTCTGTAAGGGTGCAGACATATAAATAACTTATTATTTATGTAATAAATGTTTTAATTACAACATGTTACCCTACAAAACCTGCTTCATAATATGTAATCACTGGTGGCACACAGTTCAGAAACATTATCTGCTGCATTCTGTGTGTTAACCAAAGGACCATTGGATGCAGAGATACCCACCTTTCCCACACAGCGGATTAGACTGTCTTCACTGTAGTAACTTAACTGAGTTTGATTTTCCATATGTTTTTAGTCTGTCAAGTATGATTCATTCTTTACAATCTGTTTTCAGTGATCCCTCTAACATTGTAATCCCTTTGCAATTACGACACTGAAGTTAAATCTTTGCTTTTCTGATAGGGGATTGACAGCGAAAGTGATGCAGCATTTCCTATGCTGTCAGACACCACAGCTCGCCTCACATCAGCTGTAAATTCTCTGCCTCAGCTTCTGGATAAGAAAAGACTTATTGACATGCATACAACTGTTGCATCAGGTGAAATATCTTATTATTGTATTCAGCTGTTATAAGGTTAAAGTAAAGTTGTCCCTGTACAGGCCATGATTGTAAATGGCTCAATTCATTCATAACTTTGGTGACACTAGATGGAAGTGAGTGTTCACCTTCACACTGTGGCTGCCTTATTTCCAGGTAAAGCCTCCAATACCCACTGAATAGGAGGCCTGATGGGCCCCAGAACTAGTCTGGACACTTTTAGAACAGAAATTTTTTGCCCATGCGAGTAACCATCAGCACGATTCCTAAGTTAACCAGTGCCTAGCCTGTTCACTATACCAGTCGTGCTGTCCCAGTTGCTCGTCTGTTTGCAAACAAAATCATAACAGAAGTCTTATTTTACAGAAATGTGGGACTGTTAGACTCACATAGTTGGAAAGACAATTCAATTTTGTGCCTGATGTATTGCTCTGTTCCCCCACTGTTTGTGTGTGTATGTGCGGGCTTACGTGCACACACCTGCATACGTGTATACGAGGTCTGTTAGAAAAGTATCCGACCTTTGGCCGGGAAAAAGAAACTGGCTTACTTGGAGCGTTGGACACCTAATCACCCTCAAAGTAGTTCCCTTGGGACTCCACACACTTCT
>Ga0123352_10001001_pt1 | contig 36366 bp, 13 predicted proteins | sample TergutLab28metaG_FD_89700 | JGI IMG/M metagenome (GOLD analysis project Ga0123352, IMG submission 89700) | Labiotermes labralis P1 segment gut microbial communities from Petit-Saut dam, French Guiana - Lab288 P1 | ecosystem: Host-associated > Arthropoda: Insects > Digestive system > Gut ... | reverse complement strand
GAATTGTGCCATGGGAAAGGACAGACGCAACTGAGTCATTTAGTCGTTTCCCGTAACTTTACGGACGCTCCCGAAATTTGCGAAAATATTATTCGTCAAATTTAGTGATTTCATGCATATACACACAAATAATTCGCGTGGGAAGTCTTCGAGGGCTTGGTGCATGAAGTTTGGCATTTTAGTAGGAAAAGTATGCGAATTTAATTTTATCTCCAAGTTGTGTTGGAGCGATGGCCAGAAAATTTCTACCTGTGCTTATTTTCGTAGTTATGGTGATGCAGTTGTGATAACACTACTTTGTCCACTTCTGAGCGGTTATACAGAATTCGAATAACCAGACTAGCATATTTTAACATATACTCACAGACGTCCAAGAATTTAAATTTGTTGTATATTGTATAAAACTATTGGGTAAGCACTTAACAGTTCATTTTCCCCAACACAATTGATCCGTCTGTCACATGCTCCCTTTTCTGTCCTACTGTCGGGTCTCTGACGTCATGTCAGAGGTTAAATGTGCGGTCAATGTGCGTGGTTTGCCACAGGTCTGCGATATATTTTTGTCGATCATTACTGCAACCACAACAAAATGTCCGACCACTAGTGACCAATCCACAGGTACCCTATCCGTTGTATAAAAGTCTATATTTTACAAAAGAAATACTTTGTGAATGACACACCACATGTGCCTTATAGACCTAACGCAGCATGAGAGTTATTATATATATATATATATATTAATTAATTACATATTGACAAAACTTTAATTCCTCCATTTACTGAAATCACGTCATACGAGTAGCTTTACACGTTTATCCACTTCTGTGGAACTTTAGCACCACCAAAATAACCACATTCGCAAGTTTCATTCGACGTTTTGCTTCTGTGAGGTAGGACAGATACCATGTAGCAGAAACTGCGCCGCTAGAAATGTAACATGGTAGCTACGCGGTTTGCTCCTTATACTTTACCATTTCAAAGTGACATCCGATGTGGCACTTAATTAGGCACGTTAACTGAGGCGTTATAAAAATATCTGATCAATGTTCTTGTATACACTTTAAAATACGGAGACGGTAATGAGAATAATTTATCTGCAGTCTTTTTACTAGTAGGCCTATGGAGATTTCATGAGCTGTACAATATGTATTACAACACTTTTTACAAGTAAATGCTTGTATTTGACAAAAATCTGTAATTATTTTTCATATTTTATTTTATGGCAGTCGCATTGCACACATCAACCATATCAATATATTTTGTCATCAATAGTAATTCTGTAAATATCTCCTTGATTCCCTCTCTTCGTCTTTTTCTTTCCTGTATAGTTGTGCAGTAAAATCCTGTTCTCTTCGTACATAGAAATACATTTAAAATATATTGTTTTTGCATTCTGTTGTAGACGTCCCTTTTTCCTTACACTGAATACTGTCAATTAAAGCTCTTGTTTGGTCAGAGTGCAATGACTGAATTTATTCTGCTTGACGGTTGGAACTAATAGGTGCTTTATGCACAACAATTTTTTAGTTATTTCCAAGATTTTTTGTGTTTGTTATTTAGAGACTGGCAGAATAATTTAAAGTACAAATTAGATAGTTCCTAAATAAGGCCGAAAAATAAAACATGGGCTTTTCTGCGAATATATTTTGCAGATTCAATTTTCACTTGTAAGTTTGAAGTGTTTATATCTGTTATGCTTTAAGAAAGCAAGTTGTCTGTGTGTAATGGAAAATTTTCGAATATATTCTTCAGTTTGTAGAGTCACGCTTTTTAATAGGTTACGCTCTCTTACATCAAGAGATGTAAGAGGTGAAGACAAGAGACAATTTCTTGTCAGCAGTCGGCATTATGAGAATACGAACTGAAGCTAGTCTGTTTTCAGGGTCACTACTAGTTAGGGCAGAATTCATATTACAGGTAAATATGCTTCAATTCCACAGCATTACCCATTACGAGGAAATTATTTTCACAAATACGGAAAAATATTGTGTTTATCAGAAACCAAAACTCGCTTAGACCCTACAAAACCACTGACAGCTGCATGGCTGTACAGCGACCGATAACGCCACCCGCTACGCAGTGTTCAGTCGTGCGGGTCCCGCTTTAACACGGGACTTCGCTTCCTAGAGCGGAAGACGTCATTCGTTGTAGAGGGAGCAGCGACTACTACCCCTATTCTGCCGTATGCAGTTCCGTGTTGAAGGGACTTGTTATGCAAAGTATGCCGTTAGAAAATTTTTCACCTTAAGGTACAGTTACAGTCAAGGTAAACGTGAAGACAAGGATAAAATAAAAAATATATTAAAAATAGTCAATTCATTGAACTGCTCAGTAATAAATGAGTGTACATGGCGGTGTTACTGGGTCACCTTCATTTTATGTACATGTCACATTTAATTTGGGAATGTTAAAAGGAAGTATCTCCAAACAACACAACACTTAATGTAGAAAGAAAATGGTAATCGATCTCTCGGTTTAATAATAATTATAATGTGGGATGGAAAAACGTCCCGGATGAACAGCATGTACACAGACAATATCCTGACAAAAGAAACAACATCCGAAATCATTTGTGACAGAGTTGTGTGCAGGATACAGGTGGAGAGAGAAATGGTGTGCAACAGTGAGAGAGGAAACGGAATGGGAGTCCGTATTTGACTGGTGACATATCAATGGAAGCTGGAATGTTACTGCGAACCGCTGTGTAGAATTACTGTTTTCCTCCATTAGGTTTGACATTCTGTTTTCGCCAGTACGAAATATCCATTACGACACAAAATTTCTTTATAGGTAAAAATAAGGCCATTTTTAAGAACTTAGGCACGTTTTGTGTTTGTACATATAAGCATAAGAACACACTTACATATGTTTCTTCCTTGTACTGAGCACAGACACTAAGGGAAAGAAAACGTCGGTTTGAAGTTATGTATTCTGTGTGTTGAATATTGTCTTATATATCGACACTTTTATTTAGCATTTATATACATTGAGAGAGTATATATTTACAAAAATAAATATTGAGTCTCCAATAAAAATGTCACGAAAAACAATAACGCTCTGGGCAGTCGTTTATGGATTAGACATACAGTGAATTACAAATGTTTTCCAAAGGCGTTCTTTGCACTCCATAATTTAACAAAATAGACGATATATTTTTTGGTGTAATGAATTAAAAATATTCGAAATATTGTAATTATGCGCTATATAGGTAAGTGTGTTACTTGGCGTTTTATACAACAATTCGATCTTAATCACTTCGATAATTTTGTATTTGTGCTTCGTATGAAGGTAGGGTATGAAAAACCACAACTACTAAAAAGTAAATCAGCTCGACAACGCTGAGTAAAATGCCTCTCAGTATCGAATTTTGTAAAAATCCTTTATATTATAACTGTATGGAAAACGTGACAAGTTTTTATAAGCGATAGCACTTCTAATTTTATCCAGAAATCGATCACTTCGAACCACGATAAGGACATCAACTATCCTGGTTGCTTTTCGCAGGTTTTTCGTAGTCCCAGGAAAGCGTCGGGGTAGGAATTGCCTTTGATTAGGTAGCAGTAACTTCATTACAAAAAAATGTAATTTTCATCAATTATCACAATATTCAATGCTATACTGACCGAACTACTGACAGTGTGGCCTAATAAACCACAGACAAAAAAAATAATAAATTTCCTAAAAATGAAGTATCCCGAATTGTGAAGGAGCACAATTTTTCCGTTATACTTTTACATTGTACACTTTTATCATGAAAAGAGTTAATAAAAAGCGGTGGTTATAGTTGGTGATTAAGTAGAACAGAGGTATAAGTCTGGTGCGCTCTGACACCGAAGGGTGCGCCAGGGACAAAGAGACCATGTACTGTGTGCTTGTGTATATGTTAAAATGTAGCTGTATGGACGAAAGGAATGTCTCTTCTCACATAATGATATAAGCTTTGTAATTTAAAAAAAGTATGGTTTGTTAACACGCAATTTTAACATTTCTTTAAATTTTAGTCTTCTCTTAAATGAAAAAAGCCAGAGGTTGAAAATTTATATCCCGTGAAACTAGTTAAATAGCCTAGAATATACCTCGACTTGTTGAAAGTAAATAAACATCTCTTTACACGTTTATAATTTACAGGTCCTAACATATCCTTTTAATTTGGCATTATGCATTTCGCATTCGTCAGAAAAATTCTGAATAAAACAAAAAAGGGCTTCCGAAGTGAACTCCTGATATGTTCGCCCTACTTGACATAGAAGAGTCAGTATTTTGTGTAACGGAACAGTGTGAACAGCACAACCGGCTGCTTTAGCCACACATGGATGCCGTGCAGGCTGGCCTAGCCACTCCGGCGCTTGGGGTGACATTTGAATGGTCACGGAATTCCCTCGGTTCTGAATGTTACGTCATGGGTGTGGTTGGTTTTTACAGATATGCAAAGGTCACTGGTTACTGAAAAACATATGTAACCTCTATCTAACCTTCAAAAGGATATAATGCACGGGCGTATGACACGCCATGGCTTTGTATAATATTTTGTTAGAGAATAAATAATTACGGCTTGTTGCTACAGGCGTGTGTTGTACCTCAGTGACCACAGCCTGTGGCGGCTTAACTCCAGGATTAGGCTGTTGTAGGTATAGGGCGACTACTAACTATAGGTCATATGAAATTCTAACTTAATTCGACACAAATGATGTTGACGATGATGATGATGATGATGATGATAATAATAATAATAATAATAAACTAGTATGTTGTACATCAGTTAAGGCTTTCTTGTATATGTCTATCACACAAGATTCGTAAACTAATTCCCTTGTAAGTATCTCCGAATAAGTACAAAATTATAGTTGTTAGATCTGAGAATTGTGATAATGAGGGAGACGATAATTATTATGACGAAGACATACTGCGTGAATTCCACGTAGGGTAAACTCATTCCTACGTAACATCCATTTAAATCTTTATTAAAACTAATTTGAAACGCAAAAAAATTTTAAAAAAATATTTTGCTGCCTCTTTCAGTGCCATCGTGTTGGTCTTGATGTAACGAAATTGAGTAATTAGCTTCTGCTGAATTTGATCGTGTTGGAACCTCTGCCGGAAACTTGACGCAGTGATGACCAGACGCCAAGCACACCTTCCGGATACAGATGTGTATTGTTGAAGTTTCTTCCTGTTGTTTCTTCTTACGCTCTCTTCTATTTGGCTGATTATTTATGCAGAACTGTCATCGGAATCGTCACCAATTTATGATTAATTATAAACCGCGAATTTCCTGGAGTACTAAAGTTACACTTAATTAACAAACCAAATAATGCACATAAATAAAATTTTCACATTAAAACATTTAAAATCCCTCCAACATGTTTCGATCCTAAGATCATCTTCAAGGAGCTACACTGTTCCTTACTAAAGTCACATTTTAAAAACACTCACTAATTAATTTCCTTACACTAACTTTGTGCTGTGGCACAACACCAAGTTAATGTGAGGAAATTAATCAGTGAGTGTTTTAAATATGTGACTATAGCAAGGAACAGTGTAGCTCCCTGAAGATAATCTTAGGATCCAAACATGTTGGAGGGATTTTGAATGTTTTAATGTAAAAATTTTATGCATGTGCATTAGTTGGTGTGCTAATTAAATGACTCTACGAAATGCACGGTGCAAGGATAAAGATACTAAACTTACAGGGTTTTTGTATTTGTGTATGTGTGTGTGTTTGCGCGCGTGTGTGTGTGTGTGTGTGTGTGTGTGATGGACAACGTTAGATGTAATAGACCCTAGTAATTGATGTACGTATGTCTTGCTAAATTCATGTGGCTGTAATTTTGTTAATTTATTTCTATAATAATTATTCGAATGTACATTTTCTTCTTCTATTTTTTTGTACGAAGTTGTTACTTACTGCAGCTTGTTGTAATTGAGTTTCGCTGACATAATGCAATTTCAGTGTTTGGACGGCAGGCAAGTGACTTGAGATGGCACTTTGTTAAAAACTCTCAATTCATTTCCTTTTCTGGAAACAATTACTATTTCAAATCACCTCTAAATTATGCAGTCAGTTTGCTAAGTTCCCCAACTCTTGTGTCCCGTACCGACGATTTCTCTCTTGAGATCTATATTTTTTCCTTCAATTTTTAATGAAGCCCGTTAATACCCCTGCTGTGTATTTCGAGCCAGATTGATCTCTTTCCACACTTTGTCCTCTTGCAAGATACGATCAGCTCCAGAACCACTTTTAGATAGGAAATTTCAATAGAACTTTCAGTAACAAATAACGTGAGGGCAATATAATATTTCTTGTGTAAATTTAGGTCTCTGTAGCTTTGTTAAGGAAGGTAAATTATTGTGGGATATGACAGTTTGTCTATAGGTAGTTTGTTACCGACGTGTTAGAGAAGATTTCTGTTTTTATTTTTAGGGTAATCGAAAAAGAATGAGAAAAATCATTCACCCTTGAAAGGGAGTGAACAAGTCCCTCCAAAAGTGGGTAAAAATTACCAAATAAAATAAGAACAATATTCAAGCAATACTTTCTCCGCGAATGTAATGGTTAAGGAGCTTATTTTAAGTGTCCGTTCGCTTCAATGTAGATCATTTACATTCGTATCGACAATTCCGAGATAGAAACGTGGCCTTCTGCGACCTAGAAGGAAACTTCCTATTGTATTCTGGAACGCCGCTTACTAACTAACAGTTATTCCTAAACTATTCTTCGTGATCCTGTACTTGTGGAAAAGAATGCAATATTCTGTACGGCACAGAGTATTTAACATAACCTTTGTACTGATTCAGATACTGCCGCTGCGAACATCCGTAGGGTGTTACGTTCTAGTCTACAGTGGTTACCAGGTCATCCCGGCGGTAAAGCCGTTCGGGCTTCGAGGTTAAAGAAAGAGAAAAGTTCTATCTCTACTCCCCTTTGTGTTTCTTCGTGACAGGTTATAGGGTGAACTTGACTTTTGCTTTAATTTTTTATATTATCCATGTTTATTGCGTGCTTACAGATTACACTTACGCACTTACTGTCTTTCTTTCTTTCTTTGCTCCTTTTTTCCTTTCATTCTTCTATATTCGCTTCTATCCAAGTTATCTGCTCTTCGTATTTACGCCTTATTTATTTTGTATAATTTTCCGTTCATTCGCTTTCTTACTTTTCCTTACTCTTTCTCTTCTTCTTTCTTTACCTTTTTTTGCATGATTAGTGACAGAAGGACTCATTACATTGAAATGTGCGCTCAGAAAACATGGGAGTCATTAATAACCTGAAATAAGATGTTTCTTATTATTTAAATTTGTATGCCATTAATTTATTTACGGTTCAGTAAGCAGAAAAATATATCTACGAAATTTAATAACGAGTCCGTCCACTTATATTTTCACATTTCACGTTTCTGATACATTTTTAGTGGGTTCCGCTAACTTTCTAAACTTTAACAATCTAAATTCCATGCCTTATACCTCGACGTACCAATATGCACATTGTACTGCCGAAAATATGAGGATTTCTTCGTGTAAATTTTGAGCCTGTTATTAGAGTGGATTTGGCTCAGTGGTCAAAGATCCAGCTACTAAAATAACAGCAGAGTCCAGTCAGTTTTTAAAAATGTGTACGGAGGAAACTCGTAGGGTTATATATTGCATTATATATTTCATTAAGTGAGAGGAAAGTGGGAGGGTTGATCGTGAGTAGGGTTTTAAAATATATCGCTTTTGATGTCGGATGTTTCTTTCTTCGCACCCGAATCTGGCAAACAGCCTTTTTGTCAGAATCGAATATAAGCTTATTGTGTTTCCCACTTGACGCGCGGGATTGTAGCATTCTAACGTTCCAATCCTTACCGAGTTAATGGTTTCCATTTCAAAGAATCGACAGCTTATTAATGCGAGTCACGATACCTTTATTTCTTATTCTTTTTTTGTCACAGTGGAAATGGCGTCAGTTTCAAAGAGCGTAGGTCAGGGAGATACGTGCGATGAAAATATAGAACAAAAATCGGATACAAATCAGAAGCAATATAATGCTGTTCTCAGCATCACCACGAACCAACGTAATTCATATGTTGCACCAACATAATTTGAAATCAGTAGTAAAGGCAACACATAAAATGCTACCATTAATAGGACTCTTCTTCAGTTTCCAAACTGTTCATGATTTTGAGTCACTATTCGCCACTGCTCTGTAGTGTTATGTGATAAAATTGATCCGGGTGTGACGGGGGGGGGGTATTAAATTTGAAATTGAAGGAATTCAATGTAAATTTAATTTATGGACTTTCCACAGGTTTCAACACAATTATTTTTGGGGGGTCTTTAAGACCGGATGCTCTAAGAACTGAAATTTATTGTTTAACATGCATTATGTTTCCTTCCACACGAAGAACAAAGCACAATGTGACGCAGCAGGCAGTACTAAAATGTTGCGATTTTAAACAAACATACCATACTAAAGTGTGGTGTATAAATAACACACAGTAAGTGATCTTACAGCAACTGCATACTGTAAGCTGAGTCAATGACAAGCCAGTAGGTTGGCTGAAGGAAACAAGATAACTTAACAGGGCTAAGGAGAAAGAGAATAAGTGTTAAGATTATTGGACGGAAAGTAAGATCATGTTACATTTCAAAATTAAAAGTGCATGGGCCTTCAGCCAGAGGAACGTGAAATATAAATTGCTTTATTATACCGTGGCGAATGTACGTATCGATTCCACTTGTAAGAGAATAATGAACGTTAGCACTTGTGATTATTTTGAAATTATTTTGCGAAGTTATATGCCTTGTATTCCGTTTATTTTTTTTTTCACACCACAAGAATCAGTTGCTTGAAACCATTCTTAGTCTCAGAAATTAGGTCATTTTCAGTCGCAAAATGTAGCTAATTAGTAACAACTTATTTTTACACAATAAAGAAAGTTATTTTGATCGTGGTGTTTATGATAATGGCATGTAATTTTTAGACTAAATAAATCTTTACATTTGCTCATATCTGATTTTGTGTCTCTTTGTCTAATGCGTTTTTGTATTTCTACTCCTTATTTATGTACATACACCTATATATGTACATGTGTGCGTGTGTGATACTGCTCAGACTGTCGTAATGTCTTCTTTAAAAATGTTGTACGTCTTCTCTCTATCATTACTGATGAACGTTTTGTCGTTGAAGGTAGTATTATGCAGTGTGTGTCTTATTTGTGTGGAGCAACAGCACTTCTGGGGTCTAGGTCGTCTCATTATTGAGGTCTCTAGAGAGGCGCTACCTACACAAAACATAACAAACACAAAAGGACAGACGCCTATGTCCTCAGCGGGATTCGAACCTACAATTCCACGAATTAGACGACCGCAGACATAAGCTTTAGACCGCACGGCAACCAGAATTGGCCAGAGTGTCTGCCATTAACTGTGTAATTTGACAATGGTACTATTCAATATACGTGTTTGTTATCGTAAATATTTGGGAATACCTCAACAACAAGATGGCTACACCATATTTAAAGCTATGTGGGATTAAGAATCAGATTTATAATGTCACACTTTAATGACTACTTGAAAGAATTGTTTTGGAAAATTATAAACTTCTGCATGTCCAAAAATAAAAGAAACCTGTTACAGAAATACCAGTATGTATCTGGATATATTCTGCCTCTTAATAATATGATGTACGCAAGAACAATAAATATGAATTTTAAAATATAATTTTTTTTTAATTTGACCGTTTATTGATGATGTGTGTTATGTATAACCAAGCTATTATTTATTACTGCAGTAAAATATGCCAACAATGTACAGCATGTTGACGTGAATCAAAGTATTGCCACTGCATGACATTATGCACAATTTCTTTTGCGTGGTTAGTATCAACTAGCAGTAACAAGCAATATGACCAGAATATCTACACATAGTCTTAATTGCTCATATGTCTTGGTTTATTAATGAAATTTATTTGCGGTTAAAATGGCGTGATAGTGGTCTACAGACTCCAAATGCAGTTCGCTTTTAAGTCATGCGAATTTCTACAGTAAAGTTAATAACGACGACGACGACAACAACAACAACAACAACACATAACAAAAACCGTAATTAAACAAAACAACAAGAAGAGTGCAAATGGTGTATTCCGTGACGTCGTACAAAGAATTTGCCAAAATATTAATCAAAACAGTTGTGTTACGGAATTCCTCTTGCTACTAAAGGAATGTACTGAATTTCCGACTTTATTCCACAGCCACCGAATATGTTATCTTTGAATATTTTTAGGGACGGTTGCGAGAAGCGATATTAGCTTCGTCATGTCTGTCTGTCCGTCCGTCTGCATGGAACAATTCTGCTCCCAATGTACGGATTTTCATGAAATTTAGAATTTGAGTGTTATTCGAAAATCTGCATAGAAAAATATTTTCATTAGAATCTGATGAGAATACTAATATAAATTTTTGATCATATTGCACACAATTCTTCTTAGATAGAGAAATTTTGCGGAAAAATTTGTAGAGAATATCAAAACAAATAATTTTATGACCAATAACTTCTTTTAAAACTAGTACCCTTTATGAGATAATGTGGGAAAATTTTGAAGAGACGCAAAGGTCATAGGTGACAATATGGCGCATAAGCATTGCATGTTGGATTATTAATGCTACAAACACACTCTCAGAATATGTAATACTTATTGCTTTTCCACTGCAGCAACGGTTACACGAACACATCTCAATGTTACGTTATACCTAAATATACTGTCATATTTAAAACTAGTTGTCATTCATTCATTTCTTCGTTATTTTACTTCCCACGTAACGGCCTGCCAATCCGCATAACACTTCAGAAAATTTTACGAGAAAAATTCAAGGTTTATTAATTGGGTGTAAAGCGAAGGATTAATTAAGATTTCAGACTTTCGCAACTGTGCTGTTGAGGTCTCCGTTGTTCTGGGGTGTTTAGTTGAGTCACAGGTTGATTGATGCCCGATGTTTCGAGACAGCCTATTGCTCATATCTTCAAGGAACGAAATTTCAATGTCCATTCTTATGGACCTCTCGACCCTTAAATACGAGACCACTAACCTCTTTCGACAGGATGGACATTAACCAGTCGGTGACGAAGCGTTATAATTGTATAATAAAGGAGATCTTTGGTAATGAAACTTAAATATGGGCCATTGTAAAAGGTTTAAAACAGTGGGTGATTAATTGAAATTAAGTAGGTTTATAAAATAATCAGAAATATATTAATTTAGAGGGCGGCTTTCTCCAATGTATACTATAAAATCCCGCGATTAAGTCGAGTTTATGGTGGGATTACACATAGCTTGATTCCGAATACCAACAGCGTTGTGTATTAATAAAATTTATAAATGGGTGCCGATAATTACCTTGATTATATTTGATTCCTTTGCTCCAGTGCGAGATTTGAGATTCTCAGATTGACTTTACTAAATAATAATGTATTTTAGAATATTATATCGTGTTCACTAGTGTATATTTACTGATTTTGGAAGGATTTATTTCCGTCATCTTCAGGGTCAAGCAGCCGAAAGAGAATAACTTGGCTGAGTGAATATGAAGGCGAAGGCAAAACGATCCCTCGAAATATGCCTCGTAAAGTACTTTTGTTGCGGCATGACATCCCAGAAAAATTGGACCCCCTTATTCCATACTTCTAACACGTTTAGAATCAGTTCAAGACATTACTAACTTAACAATAAGTTAAGGATAATGTAGGTCAAACACAACTAGTTTATTAGCAGGGTGTTAATGAAACAGCATGTTTCGGCCTACTCGTAGACCATCATCAGGTTTACAATGTTGGCTCTGAGAGCCAAAATTGTAAACCTGATGATGGTCTACGAGTAGGCCGAAACATGCTGTTTCATTAACACCCTGCTAATAAACTAGTTGTGCTCGACCTACATTATCCTTAACTTATTTTTACAAACACAACGAGGTTACCTCAACTTAAGATTACTACCTTAACATTCTCCCTTCTTCCATGGTGCAACAGCCCCTAGTGGGCCAGGTCTTCATCATTATCGAGTCTCTACGATCACATTCTGACACACCACGCTTGATAGTACTCCTCTGTACGAGTGTTCGGCCTAACTTAGAAATCCCTACCTTAAAAACCACAACACTAATAACAGACATCCATGTCCCCGGCGGGATTCCAACCCGCAATTCCAGGAAGTGAGCGGCAGCAGACAGCACAGCCACTGGGATCTGCTAAGTAAGTTAAAATACAGAGTTCAACATAAAATGTTAGCATTGTATACTTCAGAGGGATATCTGTTCTAGGGAAGGCACGCTTTCAAGTGGTTAAATCAGAAAGTACAGAAGGAATGAAAGGACAGTGGCAGCTAAACTTCCTTTTATAAATCCACATTTAATGATCATTTCATGTTTAAAATATTTTTGTGGCTTCAGCGTGTTTATCACTGCCATGTCCAGTACATGCACTTTTGTTTCCGAGTGGTTGAATTCTCAGTTGGTAGCTGAAAAGTGAAAACGACCGTTTGATATGTGCCTGACAGGGTCTGGTAACACGAGTACTGTACCGACATACATTTCATTTAGTCTGCCCCGCCGTACTGTCATTCCGTGAACTGGCAGTACACAGTAGCACTAACATGGGGGATGAGGGACTTTAGGGATGAGTGATTCAGAAGTCACTCACGCTATGATAGGCGGATAAAGTGTGGAAAAGCGAAATAATGGGGGTTAAGCGTCAGCAAACTATTGGTCGATAAAACGGTTGAGTGCCCTCATCCATGATATGTATGAATGAATACCAGGAAGTTTATATGAAACCTTTTCTTTCTTCGTGGAGTGTGAACTCGAATCACAGCATCCATAGATCAGCGAAGTAATGTTTAGATTACTTTGTGACTTCCCACTGGATCAATTCTAAAGCGTGCACTGTTCTTGAGTCATGTCACGGCACAAGGTTTTCTGCAATGTAGAAGTGTCGGAGATACTTATCTTCTGTTCTACTGGGGTGGACATACAAATTTTAGTGAGTGGTTTATGAAGAACCTATTATTTGTATAGTCAAAGACAGAGTTGTGAAGTAAAGAGCATTTTGCAGAAAACGAAACAGACCTTACGCAGCGCATCTTAAATCTCCTTGTTACTTAAATATATAAAATGTATTTCTAGAGGTGTTTTCTTATGGGCCGGGATAGCGCAGTCGGTATAGCGACTCGCTATGGGCTGGATGGTCCGGGATCGAATCCCGGTGGGGGCGAGATTTTCCGCACCCTTCCAGACATGCCTTGCGGCCCACTTAGCCTTCTATACAATTGGTACCGGGTCTTTCCCGGGGGTAAAGCGGCCAGGACGTGGCTTTGACCACCCACCCTCATCTAGCACCGAGGTTAAGGAAAGAGTATAGCTGCAACTCTATTCCACTCTGGGCCTTCGTGAACTGTTCTAGGGTGAACTTTTACTTTATTTTATAAGTGTTTTTTGCATGTGTTTGTGAGGAATGTAAAAGGTTCAAAACTCGATCCGTCAACTTAGATGGAGACGGAAATGTCTAAAAATGTTGATACTGCAACCAACATATAACCTTACATAGTGTCAAGACACAGGAAAGTTCCGCAAAGGGAATTTTGGAATTCCTTTCCTTACACCGTAAATAGGAGTAAGAGACACGATTCTTCTTCTTTCGTTTTACCTCTGACAATGATGGTCAGGGAAAACATCGCCAGAGAAGCTGATTCTTACCTAGAAGTTGGGAATCGTCACCAGAATTGAATTTTGTTCTACAATTGGCCAAGAAATACAGGCAAGAAATAGATGTCACTACATAGGGGTGAATGTTTGTTATGCAGATTATAGCTTCATTCAGTCTGATTATTCTATCTAAAGTAACAGTAATGTTCCCACTTCTACATAACATGAAGTGTGTAGCAACAGACGGTTGTGTTTTACATCTCTCGTGTTTTGCTTTCATCTTGTAAGAGGAACAAACACATCGACTGTGCCAGACAGTTATCTGTTTGAAGGTTCCATTTGTCTGGGATATGACACAGTGTAGAATGGTACAAAGTTAGTATGGTTTCAGAGGATGACATAAATTAGTAAGGCCATGCGCTTTCCATATATAATATACCCATTTTTTCGTACGCTTTTGTCTTCAGATACTACCCAAAAATGGAGACGACAAGCCGCGCAGAAATGCTGGCATTTGTATACCGCGATACATGGCGTCATTCGTAAGTGTTACAAAGTTTTCACAGACGCTGCTCTGAGTGCCTCTAACATCGCAGTTCCCTATTTGTTTTTACTGCTTGCCTGGTTTGTCATCTTACATCATTTTGATGATTTTGTGAATCCGTTTAAATATTAATGTGTTCAGGAAGAATCAGCTGGTATGGAATATACAGTTGGAAGTTCGGTATCCGAACTTTCGGAAGAAATTGAACTTTTAGTGCCTATGTAATAGTAATAAATGCGAGAATAATATTAAAATGAAATTAAAGAAATGAGATGTGATTGCTTGAATTTTATTCTCTGGCTAATAATAGGGTCAAGTGGTGGATATTTCTGAAAAAAGAATGAACTTCTGATTTTGTAGGACCTGAAGGATTTCTTAAAAAGTTCAGGAGCCTAAAAGCTACTCATTAACCCTTTAAACGTCGAGTTAAATCCCATCTGTCATCTGCTAGCATTACTCGGAGCTCACCATATTCTCAACATTAGCAAGTAAAGGGTTAAGAGCTTTTTTTGTGTGCAGTTATTTTGTAAGAAAGATAAACAATTCCATATAGGTCTGTCTTGAATAAGCAGCAGGAATTTTATGCATGGCCATGAAGCTAATGTCGCGGTACAAATTATAGGTGAGCTTTTCGACTGGTTCGATATTTGGCTCACAATTTATAAACCACTATTTGTATTTATTTTTAATAAATAGGGTGGCGCGCAGTCGCTTGATACTTTGAAGCAACGTGATAATTGAAATTTAAGGGATATTCTAAATGTTCCAAATGCCTTGTTATAATATGACTTATTGTCTAATTTTTCCGTCCCTATATTTTTGGAGAAGGAGAAGAAGACAAAGAATTTACGTTACGTACGACCTTCCTGTTGTTAAAACATCGAATGTCAAGTGACGGTTGCCCCACTCTGTATAGGTAAACCCATATTATATGACATAGGAGAGGCATACAGAAATTGTACCTTTTGAAAAGCTTGTAACAACTATTATATAGTTATATCCAGGGTGTGTAACTCAGTTGGTATAGCGACTGACTACGGGCTGGACGCTTCGTGATCGAATCCCGGTGGAAACGAGATTTTCCGTCCGTCCAGACCGGTCCTGCAGCCCACCCAGCCTTCTGTACAATGGGTACGGGGTCTTTCTTGGGGTTAGAGGCGGTCGGGGCTTGGGGCTAACCCCTCCACCTCAATCTAGAGTGCCAAGGTCCTAGAAAGAGTAGGGCTATACCTCTACTCACCATAAGGGCCTTCGTGGCCTATAAAAAGAGTGAAATCCTACCTACGTATATCCAGGGTGTTCGGCAAGTATGTTGTAACGAGCATGTTGTAGTAGTGGTAAGGTTTCAGATTTGTATCCGGTAGTTCCCCGTAAGGTTCTATTTAGGAACACCTGCTATCGTGGATTAGATGTTTCTTTGTCTTCTCTGTGTTCATGGAAAAGTGCGAGAACAATACTTCGGTCAGGCCACAACCGATGCCTTGTAAAGTCTGTCCCAGATATCGCTTACCAATCACCGTAACATGGACGATATATTGCCACAAACACTGACAGTGTCGTGTAATAAGACACATATGGCATTTCCTTATTAACAGTCACTCTAAAAGAATATCGAATTATTTTAAAGTGGCTGCTAAGCGTGTTTTAAACATTTCGTCGTTATTGAGACGCAACTTAAAAATATTTTCTATCTTCCTACATGTAATGTAGTTCAAAATTTCAGCTTCACTGGAAAAAGTTTTCGAGTATACGTCAGGAACACAATTAATTGGTGCATAAATTATTTATACAATGTGTACTGGGTATTTCCCAGAGATAAGGCGGTGGGAGTGGGGGGCGGCGTTGACAACCCACCCCCATCTACATCCGAAGTTTGTGTAAGAGTAGAGCAATACATCTACTACCTCTCTGGTCCCTTGTGGCCTGTACTAGAGGGAAATTTTCCTTGACATCAACTTGAAGAAAATTTTTAAGAATAAAAGGGGAACGCATTTAAATTCTGCATAAATTGTCTGTTGGATACAATATATGTTTATTATTATTGTTGGTCAAAATCCAGGACTTTACTGGACCTTGAATTTATTTGGCTAAACTTAGTATCAAAACAAGAATAGTCCCAAGAGCAAACTTATTATTGCTAAGCTGAAATTTTGCCGGTTACTCCAGAAATTTCCTGCGCTTTGTGGGAGTGAAGGTTAATTATCGTGTTCAAAACAGCCCACCGCTTTAATGTATCGAGATTCAGATGAATCCAGGATTTATTTTGAATCCCCGTTTCGTAAACATCTATTTCACTAATATTTTCTCTTACACAAGTGTCTTCCGAGGAGTGTATTCTCTCCAAGTTGACTGACGAAAATTATCTACTTATTTCTCCTATCGTATGTGCTGCATGCTCAGCTCTTCACACCGTACTTTATTTGCCCTCCCTATAGGGTTTTAGTTTTTATCAAAGTGTAAAAAATATTGAATTTATGATTATAGATTTTCTTCAATACTATTCTTATTTCTCCTTATGGCGAGAGAACAAGATCAACATCCATAAAAATAACAAACCAATTATAATTCATTCTTCGCACTTTTAGGTAGGAAGCTGCGAGACAAAATGTTGTGAACTGGATGGCACAGAGGGATCCCCAAAATTAATCTGTTCTTAATCTTCATGTTTGTACCGTGCATCAATGACGATTAAAACACTTTGTTATCCAACAGATGCACAAATAAATAATTCGTAGATACAATTAGAATTATTATAAAATATTTAAAATATTTAAAATTGCTCCAACATGTTTCGGATCACAAAGGACCCATCATCAGGGAGCTCTATACAATGTTTGGCTAAAATTACTGTAATGAGTGCCTCTCTAGACTCTTCAATACATACACGCACCACGGGCAAATATCCTGCCATAATACCGACTTCGTCCATATCAACGGACGAGATAGAACCGTTACTCCAAACTCCAAATTTGTTACCATTCTGGAAGGTTTATTATCTTCCATTGAGGATCTCGGTAGCACAATGGTTAAGGTGCTGTGCTACAAATCGGAAGGTCGCTGGTTCGATTCCAGATGATGTCAGTGGATTTTTCATTGACATAAAATCCTTCCGATCGCACTATATTCCTGGATTCGACTCAGCCTCCAACAGAAATGAGTACTAGGAGTATTTCCTGGGAGTAAAGGCGGCCGGTGCGTGAGGCTGAAATCCTACCACCATCCTGTGCCGTTGTCACGAAATCTGGAAAACGTAACTTCCTGGAACCCTCTGGGCCCTTCCGGGCCTGTAACGGATCTGCTTTACCTTTACCTTTACCTTATTATCTTTCATTATATTACAAACGAAGTATAATTTTTACCCCAAACAGTAGGTTTTTCTGTCATTCATTTTATGAAGCTGCATAAAATGATAAATATTTGCAGTTCGCAGGTCTCTTGGCTGTCAATTTCGAAAATTATGACAAATCATACAAACTAGAGAGTAAAAGAGACTGTGCGGAAATGATATACGTTTATTTGTACCATTCTGTATTGAGCTGCTATGTTTCTGTCCTATATGTATGTCACATGAACCTCATCAATTGGCTAGAAAATGTGACGCCTCATTTGACTCGACTGATTGCCAAGTCCATCAACTTTGTGTCTGAGTGAGATTAAACAGCACGAGAGGGAGAGTGGGTACATGAGAGAGAAGCAGAGATTGGAACGGTACTGACACATAATCATAGTAGTGGGCATATCTGAAACGACAGGGGAGGGAGACTGATGCCACTGTCCCATGGGGCTAAAATCAAGTATGGCTAGCGAAGCCGGGAGGGTGTGGCAGACAAGAGGATGAAATTGTAATTTTCCAGAGTGTTTTTTTAATTGAGTTTTGTTAACTCGAACGTAACCCTTCCAACATTGTCTGTGAGGAAAAGGGGTGTGTTTTGGTTAGGGGCAGCCGTACGTTTCAATGGGGCCACTAATATAGCTGTCATACTCTTTCAGGACAGCTGTCACTCAGTTCACTCAAAATTTTTGTCGCATTGGCTCTCATTTTGGGTGGATTTGTAGCTTGCAATTTTACCTGCTCGTCCCTTCTTTGTATTACCGAAATAGTTTTTCAGATGTTCTGTAGCCTATGGTTTACAGGCCTTCGAAGAGTCATTGACACTCAGCGGCATTTATTGTTAGGTTTGTAATAGTGACTGGACTGGGATGTCCAATTTAGAACATTTTTATTTCTATGATATGTTGCGAAATAACATCAGAACGACATGTTAATTTGCGCGAAGCGCAGAACCAATCGCCGGTCCCTTCTTCAGTGTAAGTATTTACGTTTATTTATTTCCATTAAGCCACAACCAGAAAAATTACTAAGGTCCGTCTAGAAGGATTTGGAGCTTAGTGAAATCATTGTTGGGCACAAAAATACGTTTTTCCGCAAATGGCGGCCGATGTGCAGGTCGCCAATGTACACTACAGGACATTTGTTCCAGCGAGTGGTCAATACATCTGAAACTGGCCTGTCCAGTTTCATCGCAGGTACTCTTTCAAGTGAAGGAAAGGAAGTAAATAACTCGAATTTTCAGTGTCCTGCAGGGAAATTCCTTCTTCTCTAGAGCGAGATCTGTGGCTGTCATTGTGGTCCTTTTTGCAACACAACGTAGATCTTTTCTTGTGTTTGTCTTGCAGTATAGTTAAAAGTGTTTGAAGCAGGGCTCTTAGGATCCTGAGGGTCGAGTTAGCGATCACCTCCGAAACGTAAGTAAGTTTATTTACGAGTGGATTTTTTTATGTTTCGGCAGATTTGGATCTTTTTAAAATCGTTGTGAGAAACTCAGATATGACGTTTTTGGAGCAGTTTTTTTTGTCTGCCACTAAATTCTTCTCAGATTCTGCGCTTTTAAAAGCAGAACCATCTGTACTTACCTGCACATAGTTTGTATGACGGTTACTAAAGGCAGTTCTTGTAATAATACCGTTGAAAAAGTCATTCTAGGCTGTGCAGTTTTCTCTAAACATGATATGACCGAAATCCAGCTTTTCAATTTCAGATTTCAGTGTCTGTAGCAACACAATTTTCTTTTTCACTTGATGTACGACTCAACCCGTGTATTGTGGTTACTTACAATAAATCTACTTGAAAGCCTAAATGCTCTATTGTTTCTACTAGATGAGGATAAAACCGACTGTTATTAAATTATTGGAATGACTCAAATGGATGTAATCTGAAGCTTGAAACACAAGAGGCAGTGGATACTGGATATGTTGATACAATTGTGGCGGTATAGATTTACAATTGGGATGTATCTGGCTCGAAAATCTACCGAGTTACTCTTACAGTAATTGGAGTTTCTATTTATTATGCTCAGTCTTTCAATATTATCGAAATTTGTGTCGATTTCCTATGGATTCCGCTATCAAATATCAGACTAGAGTCTTACTATCGTTAAAGAACATTCTTAGTGTTCCTCAGATCCGCTAGAAACAATGTATTTGCTATCGTAGAGGAGGACAAAGGGAAGAACTATGTTATTTAACGACGCTCTCAGTTATAGAGATTTAATTAATGTCGGTAGTAGATAAATGGATTATGAGTAAAGAAATATGGCAGGATGATACTGAGAATGTAAAACCTAAGTAAAAACAGAACAACCCCTGTACAGGCCTGGAGAGTCCCTGAGGGTTCCAGGAGTTTGATGCTTTCAGAATTTCAAAACAATCGACGCTTGAAGGCTGTAAGTTCGGCAGCCTTACTCACCGACCACCTTTACCAACACCCTAGGAGATATTCCTGTAACTAATTTCTGTTAGAGGCTGAGTCGACCCCAGAGTCAAAGTAGGCAGGAAGGATTTTGTCAATAAATAATTCCAATTACACCATAGCGAATCAAACCCGCTTGTAGCTTATTGCCTCAACCAAATGCGTCACGGCGTGGCCCAGAAAAACGAAATATTCGGTTATAAATTTGTTCCCGTGTTTTTTCGTCTACCGCAAATCCCACAGTATCTGGTTTGTGAATGAAACGTAGTAAAAAAGTTTTCTATCGTTTCCTTTCCAATTCCATTAATTTTAGGTCGATTATGCAAATTGAAATTTGAAACGTTCAAGTCTGATCCAAAAATCGTAGCTCAATTAAGAATTTATGATTTTCGGTTACGTTTTCATTTCAGAGTGAATTCAAGAAACGATATTTTTCATGGTATCAGAAACAAAACATAGTAAGGGGCCATGTGGCGCTTTAAGATTTTATGTATTTGTCACAAGTAGGTTATTCAATACGGTTGATCTTACGTTGTCTCGAAATATTTACATCTTAAAAATATGAATTGAATTCGTGAAAAAACACGGATGTATAGCTGAAGAATAGCAACCAACTTGATGCTACTCATTATTTTATTGTACTTCTTATAGGCTCAACATTTTTCGGGCTATTTCAGACGGCCATTAACCCCCAGCCCCCACATACTACACGAAAAGACCAGTCGTGCCTTAGCCTGCAGCCTAGACACTACTCCAGCCTACCCGCACCGACCCTCCAACCTACAATAAACCAAGGTGTGTACAATTTCAGATTCACAACACTAATTAACACTAACAACACATAGAATTAATCAATCCACTAATAAAACTACACTCAAGAGAACACTACGATCACCACGCATAAAGGATCACAACTATTAATATTAACTGAAGCACGTTACAACCAAGCGACAAAGAACTTCACACCGAACACACGCCACTAAGAACCATAAATTTACATTAACGCTAAATCCTCCATCTTTACAGAACGAAACGACCAATGTGGTAATCAACATCATAGTCGCGAGTTTCTGATGGTGGGCATAGTAATGCGCGAAACATATTGAGCCTATAAGAAGTACAATAAAATAATAAGTAGCATCTAGTTGGTTATTATTCTTCAGTTATCACAATGATGCACGGTCCAACAAACATCAAATACGGATGAATAAATTATATTGTGTCATGGAGCTTCAATTTGATTTGCTGCTTTGAAATTCAAAGGCCTTCTAGTGTTACTGTACACTACTTTTGTTATGTGCGTGCTACAGACTATTGTCAATACACAGGGTATCTTGTAAGCACCGTAACACCAGGGATTACGGATCACGTCATCACAACACACGCGACATCTAAGAAAAGAGCGGAAGCAACCTTGCCGCTTGTGAGTGTTCAACTAACATGTCTCGTGTTCTGCTTAAGTCTTTAAATTCTCTTTGGGAAAATATAGTTACAAACAAAAGGAATAATCGGTTTAAGTCAGAAATATCTCGCAGTATATAGCCAGGAAATTTTATAAACGATAATAAGTATGCAAATTATGATTAAAAGACATTTCTCTTCTGTTTTAACCTATTACAGCCTACTGGTCACGTGATGCACCAACAGTTTTAACATTCAACAACTGTACTCTCTGCCCACACTCTATTTATATGTTTTGTTTTTATGTGAGAACAAACAGCGACTTGTGCCACTTGCATCATAAACTGACTGGTTTTATAATCGAGATGAAAAGTGTTTACTGCGCGGTACGGAATGGGGTCTTTAAATAAAGCAGTCTGCACTTCGTCTTTAAATGGTTAATTTTCTTTAAAATATACAAGTCCAGGCCAATATGCTTATGTTAATATAGCCGTATATAAATGATCACGAAGTAATTTGACATTTTATTCTTTACCCTCAGATTACCGAAGGTGGAAGAACACCCAGATAGTTATTGTATTATTAGTCCTCCATCGAAAGACTGGCCCATCCTGAGAGCTACTTACTTAATTCCAGGACCGAATTCTAGAGTGCAAGGAATTTCATTTCTAGGACACCGGCACGTTTACAGGGCGCTTTGATTAAGCGCGTGGGAAATTGTAGGCGTACGTCATATTAAATAAATTTGAGTTTTTTTACGTTGTTTAAGGATCGATCAGTTTATATCTGTGGCTGAAATATCTTATATTTTGGTAGCAGGCAAATTCTGCGTCGTGGAGGCTTCCAGACTTATGTCTTAATAAAGTCATTTATTGATTTTTGTAATAAAACTCATTTAAAAATTTTGCATGGAAGTCACACAATCACACAAACACATTCACGATTAAATTCTGCGGGCAGTTAATATATTTGGTTTTCTGGATTTAATGGCAATAAAAATCCTTTGTGATTAACAGAAAGACGTTGTTGTTACAGACAGAAAACAGGAGAATTCTCTATCTCTCTCCAAACGCAAACAATTTGACATACCTGTCTCACGTTTGTGCTTATAAACTTACGTATTTACTGTTCAGAGGTCAGAATAACACAAGACGTGGATACAAACCGGATACCCACTGTAGAAGTTGTGTAATTAAGGCTTCTATCATACCAATGTTCTTTCTGCAATTTCTTCTTACCAGCTAAGAAACTCATCTTCTAGTCCCCAAGATGCTGACCCAATTAAAAAAATTATAACCTAAAAAGAACGACAGGATCCAATTTCTAGCTGAGCAATTTTTTCGTAGTAAGCATCACGGGTGTCCTATGACGACATCGAAACGAGGAGAGCCGTGTAAGGCAGGGATGGCTGCAATTTCAGTTTTCGTTTAATAAGTCCCCAAAAGAAGGACTTATATGTGTTCTACATGGCTGACAGATTTTATCCTTACTTTCAGGATGCGCAGAACATTAGTAAGGTCGGCCATATCTGTCCGCCTGTTTGACCGTGAGAGTAACATTATCTTTAGCGCTATTCCATGAACATTCCTAGGAATAAAGACGTCTGTTGTTAAAGCACCTAAGTATATGGCCTCTCGACTTTAGCGCCTGCCATGGTCGTTGGTGTTGTCGCTATCTAAATGTACATTATTATCATCAGACTGAAGACAAAAACTTGAATTCTTATAATTCGTAAAGAATTCTGTCATCATTTTATAGAAGTTCCGACATTTCTATGAAAATCTCTTTGCACAAACGATGTCTTTCTTTCATCCTAGTAAAAGCTGTTTGTCACTTATCTTTAATTGTGAATTCGTTATAATGCCATGTTAAAATGTCTCTGCCGATTGCTATGTGCCTGATCATAATTACTGTACCGGTAATTGCGACGCATAAAATGGGTAGGAGTGAAACTGTGGCTGGCGTTTTGCTTCCGAATGTGGAATAAAGTACACAGACTCTAACAAAATAGGAGAATATTTCTTCGCCTAACAGCAGTTGTGTATTAGTGGCTGAGATGTAAGTGCTATGTTAGTAACTTTGTGGGAGGGGGGGGGGGGGGGGTTACTTGAATGAACTGCACAAAATGGAAAGACATTTCTGTAGTCGCTGTGTCTGTCTGTCTTTCTGTCTGTGTCCATTCTTTTGCCTCTTTAATCTCCGGAAATATGGCGTTAGATTCCGGCATCAAAGTTATTAAGCAAATGCTTGAGTTCAGGCTTCAGCCGTGGTGTGCAAAGATCTTCACCCTTCTGTGATATCACGCAGCATAGACTGCTAGGTAGTTACCGACGTTTAGGGACAACCTATAGGTCTCATATTCAGGGGTCAAGGGGTCCAAAAAGGAAGCCGAGAACACTTCCTCCCCCCTTTCCCCTCCCTCACGCTGCACTAATACTATTGGCTAGCGTCACGTTCTCTGAGAACCAATCACCGCACACACCATTCCCTATATAAATGCCCACCTAAGTGTTCCCTGCGTTCTTCTTGGACTGCTAGACCATTTACAATGTTACCGATAGGTTGTGCCGAAACGTCTTTAAAACTACCAATCTACGCCGCGTAAAGTGAAAGAATAACGAAGATCTTACTCGCCGAAGTCGGTTTTATTGGGTTATGGGTGCGATATTATTCCTACTGACTTACACTTATCCTAACACATTACCAGTTTTGACCATTAAAACTTACCAAATATTAATGCCGTATCGACTGGAAGTTAACAATTTACTGTCTATTATTTCACAACGTGTAACGTCTCAGAAGAATTGACCCTTCATCAACACCAAAGTGACATTCTCGAATCTGTCCCTTTGAACATTTCCAACAGCAGTCCGCAGTACAAATTACTAGTATCATTATATGCCAGATGGCACAGACCTAATTAATCGCTAAGAATTTCACGAATTTACCCTAGAGTTAATTCTACTGGTACCTGAAGCTAAACACTTACATCTAATTCCGAGGTTAAGAATGAGTACAGCTTTGCCTCTACTCCCCCCCCCCTCCCCATAAACCTTCAGACGTGCACAGAGTAAAGCTTACTATTTAACCTAACTTTCATGCCATTAATTTATATCTTGCATGTGAGTTAATTCAGGGAAACGTACGTGAATTACAATAAACTGTAATTAGCTTTGCAATAACAAATTTATGTTTGCAGTATTAAATGTGTAGGCCTATAACAATCACTAACACGGATTAAGGTCCAGGTTGATTCATAACACACGGATTAAAATGTTGCTTCAGCACTACTAATGGATGGTCGTGGGTTTTTGTGATTGTGGCATTATAGTGATACTGCAGCCTCGAGTTTCCTTTTTATTTTCGAATGTTTACTTGTTCATACTGAAAAATTTAGTATTTTTGCTTTAATAAATTCAGTGACTTTAGCAGTAAAAATATGAACGCCAACAAAGTGTAAAAAATCAGAAAGGAAAAGTGCGAAAAATTATAACTTTTATTCAAAATGTTTTTAAATCACAGAAACACTCCTCAAAAATTCTGTCGTTTCGATGCGCAGTGATGCAGGTTAGTATTCTACTGGCTATAGTGGCTATCACCTTTACCCTACTCCAGTTTAAAGGAAATATATCAGTTACCCGAAAAGTTTTGTTTCAGGAAACTGAAGAATCAAAGAATGTCTAATATAATGTTTATGTCTGTAGAAATCTCTGGTAATCGAGCATAATTATTACTTTTAGGAAGAACACTCCTGAAAGAAATGCGCTCATCATATTCGAATATGTTCAAGAATAAATGATGGTGAAAGACCGGACTATTTTGAATTCCGCAAGGTTGAAAATAAAAGTAAGAGTCTCGTGTGAAATATAAGAGCCATTTTGTGAACGTAGAGGATTTTAAATGCTATAAATTTTGATGTCAGTGTAAAACTTTTTTCGTAAGATTGCATATTCCGATTAAGCGTTATTTTCAGCTGCTTTTTTGATTGAAGTTTTTGAAAGATTGGAAACATTGTTACTCCAGTTTTAAGTATCATTACCACAGGAATTATAATCAACATTCTAACCACCTTCGTCTATAAACAGTCTTTCTACCAACACAACGAATGCCCTGGATATGGTTTGATCATAATATTAACCAGAGGTTGAAGGGGCCCCAGACCTGCCGCCAAACACATTCATGAAGAATCAGGTTTAATTTTAATGGCGAATATATATTTCTCAGTAAGCACGTGTAATGCTATTATATGGATTATAAAATCACAGGTACTAGCAGGCCCAGAGTTTTAAAATATTAATATTCAGTGCATGACGCACCACTATATGTATGGGGCAGCGTATCGAATATTTTTCAGTTTCTGTGAGTACATTTTCAGTTTTAACCTATTTCCCGTTTTAAACATTTTTCACATACCTTAATTATCAACTTTTGAAACAGTTGACAGATTTTTAAGGGAATTTATAAGAACATTATGCCAGCCAGTGGCATTTCTGTATCGTAATTTTAACCTCCATATAATCAGTAATAACAACACGGCTGACTCGCAAATTGTGTAAACGGGGCGACGATATTTTTATGTCCTTTAGGACCTAAAGCTTTTGAAAAGGAAATTATTTTAACATTTCCGGTAACTATATGGTGGATGTAAGAATTACTGTTATTTTGAGGTTTTATGGCGATAGCTAAAGGAGTATTAGACTTTGACACATAAACTGTGGAATTATGATAGTACTTAAGTAATTCTTATATGCTGTGTGAAATGTACTGTTTACAGGGCTTGGCAGAGACGTAAATTCACAATATTATAACAATATTACAATATAGCAATAAAATTATATAAAGTAACATGACTTTGACAAAGTCTAAGTGAGACAACTATAGTAACTGCAATAGGGATTGAGGGAGGCGAATCTCTGCAGCTGAAGAGTAGACTTCAGATGCTGGGCTGAGAATTCCAAGTATATGGTGATTAAAATATACAATGATTTTTCATTTGCATCCGTCAGGTAAGGGGATGTACGTTAATTCCACACCACACACATCCAACCGCAGAATTTCAAACTTATAATCAAAATTTATCTTGTCTTCTGTCTCAGACATTTTTTCTCCTTCATATTTCGATCTCTGGCCTATGTTTCTTCCAATATATCTTTAAGTTGTTTTATTTACTTCCAAATTAAACAGGTGATGGAAAGAAGTGAGGAGACACATTTGTATGAATCACGCACATACTTCATAGCTCGAGTCATATAACTAATTTGATTACTATTAGAACTGACGCCGTGCATGTGAATAACTGTCGACATTTTGGGAAGCTTTTTTGCCTCCATCTTCACGGTCCATGCAGTAAGTTGTAGAAAGTGAGATAACCAAAAATTTCAGTAACTTATCGCCAGTAGGCGCGGTTTCTTATGTTACTGGACTTCAGTCTTCATCAAAACACCCTCGGGAACCTCAAGTCTCGAAGTAGATGAGAGCTTCGCCCTTCAGGGTTATTACACATCATGAACTGTTGATAACCCTGAAGATCGCAGTTCTCGAGATTTTTCTTGTTAAGGCCTGTTGTGCCGTAAAATGCCTAAGGAAATTAGTCACCGGGCTTCCACCGCGGAGGCCTGGGTTTCATCGCGGTCAGTCCGTGTGAGAAATGTGGTGGACAAAGTGTCACTTGGACTTGTTATTCTCTGAGTACTTCGGTTTTCGACCGAAGTTTCATTCCACCAATATTCCGTACGTATATCGAGTCATCCGTCCTCGACCATATCTATGTAAGCAACTGACAGCCGTGTTACGACAGTGTTACAAGAAAATAGCGTGTCGAGGACAGCATATTCGTTCGAAACGCCGGTATTATGTAACCCCACAACACAGTGTTACATCCCAGAAGATCAGAATTAAAAACATGAATGCTAGAGAAACCTCAAATCTCGCATACAAGATTACATTTGGAAGTGTTGTCTTTTCCAATATTTAACTAACTACTTTCACAGCACACTTATTGAATGTAGAACTCAACCTATTTAATCACACTCTTTATTATGGTGTTTGTTCGCTAGCAGGTCAGCATATTCTATTACATTCCCCTTTGTGTCACACTCTCAATGGACGTTCCTTCGTTAATGCCACAGTCCAATATTCCATACTCAAATGTGAGATGAGAACGAAAATAGCTATTCATATTTTCATGTTTATCTTACAAGAAACATACAGTGTTTTGGTGTGTTTCTTGGTAGACTTTAGAAGAAGATATGCCCCGATTTAAGGGCACATTCAGGAACTGCATGGTAGAACGTTTTAAACATCTGGCCTGAAGGTTCTCATTGCATTTCTCCTCAATTTCTTCCTCTGACTCGAGCTGAGAGAATAGTCTGTTGAGTTGGAAAGCCGTAGACAGTAAGAGGCAGATTGGAATGGGGCAGTAGACGGGAGTGGCGTCTAGTGACAATATAGTGGCACAGCAGTAGGATTATCGCGTGAGAACCAGATCCGTTCCACAGTAGCAGGTTTTGTAATCTTTTCCTTAAGACAAACTTTCCTTCTTTTCGTTTTCAATGTTCGTTTGTTTCGTACTGCGGCAGATGCACGTCTCGCGTCGTTGGTGAATGGGACAGTGTACTTAAGTCTGTCTGTGTGACAGGGATGGACATTTCCCACTACGGATTTCCCGATTTCCATTTCCCAAGAAAACAGATCACTGTGTCTTAATATATGCAGTTTCTTACAAATAACAATAACTAACTTTTATACTTTACAAATATTTTGTGTGAAATTTTGTTGCAAATATTACTACATTACCTTCTGACGTAGAAGCCATGTGTTAGACATTTTTATACAAGTAGCTACACAATAAACAGTGTATGCGATTATGTATTTTCTAAGCTACTTTTCCTTTTAAATAGGCTAAATATTGCACTTCAAGGTTTTCACGTCACTGGGGAATTATCAGCGTTGTATTATTCTGGGTGTTTAAAGAGTGTATACCAAAGTTTCGATTGGACATACTGCCTCCATATTTTTCCTTCCTGTGGCGCTGCGGCCCAAGGTAAGTGATGGCTTCCTCATTCTCAAGGTTGGTAGATCACACACAACGACACACCACAGTGCGTAGGACTCCTCTGAAGGGTTGATCGACTGGTCTCAGAGACCTCTACCTGACAACACACAACACTCACAAGAAACATCCATACCCCCGGCGGGATTCGAACTCACAATCTCAGCAGGCGAGCGACCTCGGATCTACGCCTTAGACCGCGCGGCCACTGGGACCGGCAATGCCTCCATATCTATGATGTAAACTCTTCCTATAGGAGTATTTCTTGTTTCGAAAAATAAAGATGTCTTTCTCGTTGCGACTTGCTGAGCTAAGTAAGATTAAGTATAATGAATCGCGTGTTAGGTATGTATAATTAGTTTGACTTTATTAACCACCCGATAGGACGGCCGCATGTAGTCCCGCCGAGCTGACATCTACGTGCAACCTTTGGCAGTCATATAGCCTATCGATTAATGCTTTAGAGATGTCGATACACCTTCAATCTACTTTTAGCCACCGACAGTAAGAGGGCGAGTCTAATGCTAAAGCCTTACGCAGCATTATGCCAGATATTAGTCAGTCCTCTGAAGAATATTAAGTAGGCTGCGAGAACTATCCTGCTCATTAAGGACAGAAGTTTGCAAATGGTACTTGTTAAAACTCGTAAGTGCTCGGTGTTAAAGAAATAGCAGTCTGAGGAATTTAACGCGAAGTTTGGTTCCCACAGCCTCAGAAGGGATGTTGAGGGGATAAGGGGAACTATCCTTTGAGTAGCAAGCTGTACGGTAAGCCAAAATGTAGATCGCATTAACAACTCGGTGACAAATTCTTAATCCTCTCAAATCATCATTCTTTACCTCTAAGGACGGTAAGCATGCGGAATTACCATGCATGTGTGTCTGTTCACTGCATTTGCTTTTGAAACTGCTGGCGTGTTCGTGTTAATTTCGAAGTACACATCGAAATATTAACGGTTACACAGCCCCTGCAACTCCTAATACCTTTCCATTGATGCAACCAAATTGATATCACTTTAGACTTAGGAGCTTCGAGCAACAGTAACGCTAATGACTACGCCGCGAGTCCAGAAATTTTGGATGATTTGTAGACATTTTTCAAGTTGACATTTTACTGAATGTAGAACAAAATTTTTATGTCGAAAAGTTTATATTTAGATCCTTGTTTGGTTGTGATTATTAGTGAATTGCTTAGAGAAATATACTGAATTAGATTTTGGAAGTGGATTTTATAAATTAATAGAGTTAAAGAAAAAGACGAATGTCTCAGAACTTTCCGCGCTGCGAATGATTCCTATCAAGAATAGAATTCGAAACCGAGACAGGAAATGAGAAATGGATAGGTAACTATACTGCTGTTGGTGTGGACACTAAAAAAAAAATTATTTCCCTGAAAATATATGCTTCATGACACAGTCTTCAGGGTATAAAATTTTCAAAGCATGCCTTTAAAGACTGTAGTTTAAGAATCGTAGCCAATACAGTTAAACACAAAGTTAAACACAACAATTGTTTATTCCAGTGTTAATTCAACAATATTATTCGGTCTTACAGGCCATTGTTAGGATGGCCAAGAATATCAGATAAGTACACAGTTATATAGAAATAGATCTAGATCAATATCCATGTAACTGTGTACATAGTCATATATTCTTTGTCATTCGGATGATGGTATGCCAGACCGAAACATGTTGAATTAACACTGGAATAAACAATTGTTGTGTTTGACTGGATTTACTGTGATTCTCACTCTCCGTACATTTGGGATGATTCGCTTTATGACTGTATTTTCTTCTCTAATAGCCTACGTTTTGATAAATTTGCTTGCGGTGTTTGTAAATTAGAAATTCTTTGTTTTTTTTCCGAGTTCCATGGAGTCTCCTGGTCTTCATTAAACTTGTCACCAAGTTTATAATATTGGATGAACTCGGTGTAACAAAAGACTCGTCTGCGTGATAGGATCACCATAAACTAACGCGGTAGAACATTGAATGTTACATAAAATGGGACATAAAATCCTCAGATGTGCCACTAATTCGAAATTTAAGCCGTTTAATGTTTCTAAAGTATATTTATTACATTAGAAAAAAGTTTCAAATTACGAATAACAAGTCTGGAAGGTAACGTGCACTTAGTTATCAATTTTATGACACGTTATTGGTAGTGCAAATGACAAATAGCTCTGACAGGCGAGTTTATGACTCCCAATCTCATCAATATGTTTAAAGGATTTGTATTTTAGCTTTCAGAGAACGAATTTAAAGTAAGATAATATTTTGAAGTTGAACTACATGCGACAATATGCCACCAATATTCTCCTTTACTAAGACCAATTTTTTAATGCTGTACAGGTTAATAACCGTTGCTTAATGTGAGAATCAATATGACACACAAACGGATACGATAAATATCCAATGATAAGGAACTACGTAGTACCTTGCAGTTAAATTAGATGGTATATAAGATAACCTTTGTGCTAGAAGACTCAGTATGACACCAGTAATATTTAGTTATAAATATGTATGGATAATGCTACCCAGTACTTACTGCTACCACGTGATAAATTTTAGATGCATTCCTGAAACTCCATATTGACGCCATGTTTCTGAAATTTTAAATATACTGCTGAGTAAGAAATATTTGCTTCATTTTGTGGCCCGTTTTTGTCCAAAAATTTCAGATTTTTCGCTCTCTGAATATTCATTACCTGCCACCAGTCGAACAATCTTCGAATTTAGTAGATTTGGTTCGGTGACCATGGCATGGCTTCACACTTTTCGGAAGATTACAAAAATATTCAGTACTTTTCTAGGTCTGTTACTATACCAGGTACAGTTATTTGAAATGCTAGTGTGCGCTAAATGGAGCTCCTTTGAAATGCGGCCTCAAGTAATTTCTTTCGAAAATCTTCTTGATGTTGCTGCTTTTGTTGTTGTTGTTGTTGTTGTTGTTGCCGCCGCCACCGCCGCCGTCGTCGTCTTCGTCGTCGTCGACATTAGGTCTTCAGAAAGCACAAAACTGTGTTCGCCTTTAGTGACGCCATGTCCACGTTACCTTAGTTGAATATTCTTCATAGCCATTAGTGTTCATTAAAGGTTGGATGTGAAACACATATGCATGTGCGATGCCATGATGTAGTAGTAGATTTTACTGCATGGGTATTCCGAATTTTGGCAATGTGTAGACTTGTTTGTGCACACTGCAGTTTCGGAGGAAACTTGTGCATCCATATTCAGTGTTGAAATAACTGAAATGAAGAAAAAGGTTTCCCGCAGCGATGTTGTCCGGAGAGAAGTCTATACGTTTTTATGACGCCGAAGTCCGTAATTCAAATTACTCCATACTTTTATTTATTTCTTTATTTGTAAGGTTTATTACAAAGAAAGAATGTACAGCTTGTTCTAGGACAAGTTACAAAACTGTTCTCCTAATCAATTGGAATAAATATTTATACAATGGCAAAAGTGAAAAAAAAATTGAATATAAAAGCAGTGAAAATAATACAAAAGGAAGGGCGGCTGTACAGTTTGTTACTAAATAAACAAATAAACAAATAAACAAATAAACAAATACACTCCGTATACATATATTTGATTTTCCGTGACGTTTCAATTGCACTGCAGACCACGAAAAAAATTAATCACTATGGGATTGGAATTAATTAACATGTGCCATGCATTTAATTATTACACACCAACTAATGCACATACATAAAACTTGTTTACATAAAAACATTTAAAATCGCTCCAACATGTTACTATCTTAAGATCATCTTCAGTGAACTATACTGTTCTTTGCTAAAGTCATCTTTTTTAAAACAATCTCTGATTAATTTTTCCTTATTTTAACTTGGTGCTGTGGCAGCATGTCGTATTGTGTCAATCGTATGCCGCTGAGAAAGCGCCTGACTGTGGTTGTGTGACTTGTGCTATGCTGCTTGAGACTCTCATTTGTTCGTCTATATATTCTTGTACATGCTGCCACATACCTTTATATTGACGTGCGCCTTCCAGATACAGGTAGTACAGCCGTTGGTTGAGGTGTTGTTTCTTGCGGTACGAGAATTTAATTTCTTGTTTATTCTGAAACCTGATGGTGTGAACTAATTAAATGACTCGACGAAATGCACGGTGCAACGATAAAGATGTGCCATGCAGTTTTGTCTATCAGATTTAAGGCATCAGTATTTGGTTGGTTCTTCGAAACATGTTTCTTTCTTCTACGTCTGAATCTTGTTCCATCTTTAATTTCGAGTGTACTTTTTTGTCACCTCAGATTTCGTTTTGAAATGTTTGTTCACATACACTTCTCCGTTGAACCAAAGCTTCTCTACTTACAATGTAATACGCCACAAAATTAATTGGACTTGATGCGGTGCTCAGAACTTACATGGCAGTTGTGTACTCTGTCGCTGTCAAAAACAGCTGATAGTGGAGCAGATAAACACAGAATCACTGCTGTACAAAGACGCAAGCTTTATACAGGAACTGTTGTAAAATATAAATTAAAACAAAATACATCTTCTTTTTCTGAAGACTCTGATTTTAATTAAGATGAGCTTAACTCAGACCCTTCGGTTTTTGTAAACAGTGTTATAGTGAAATTTTCATCCATTGTGTTTCATCCAACAAGCTGTCAGTAACACTGTTCAGTGGATGAAGACTTTGGGTCGAATTAGGTAGAATTTTTAATGAACTCTCCTTGAGGTTTTCTTTGTATGTTTGAGCAAATCATTAGGCAAACAAAGACATATTGCTGAAATTTATACCTCACTTGTTTTTAAAGTATACAAAACTGAAATAAGGGATATGTTAATTACCAGAAGCTGCTAAAGTTTACAGTTTACAAACTATTCGCCAGTTTGTTAAGACTGTAAGTATTCTGTCATCAGTAACTGGATGCCTTATAGCCTGATGTATAAATAACAAAATGTCGGACAAATTTTTGCCTCCGTCGTCAACGCAGAAATCTAAACCGCGTGGGAAGTATGGTGCAGATATGGGGAAAGACGAATGAAGCACGATTTGGCAAGAGATCCGTGAGATGATATTCAAAGGAGTGGGATAAGAACATCTTACATCAAAATAACACTAGGGAGTAAAATCTTTTTACAAATCTTAGTCTTGCCTTACTCTGTACCGTGCTTTAAACGCGTCTGTTCAATTCACTGGGTGACAAAGCATAAACAGACATACTTACTAATAATACTACTACTGTCGTTGGAAAGGATAATTTCGAATTTAAATACCAGACTTCTGGCCACAGCAACACGTACTTGCAGTCGTGCTGTACATATGTAGTGAGGATAATTCTTGTGATAATTACTTGTTCGATATTACGTATGATAACTTGTTGTTCGTATCGTTGGAACATACTACACTGGAAGTCATGCGGAAAATGGATTAATTCCGTTATGTTGATAATATTAATAGTAATATATCCGTCGAACACAACTCGTCAGTTATGTTCTATGAAGTATTGTTGGTCCATTATTAATATTAGATTATCGGTGGACGTGGAAACCACACGGAATGTTGACTTACAAGATTGTCGGTGGGTACAGAAACCACACGACATCTTGAATTGCGAGATTATTGGAGGATAAAGATACAACACGGAATGTTGAATGACGTTATCATGGCGGGTGTAGAAGCCACAGTGAATGTCTAATTACGCGATTCTCAACCATGATGATCGTTTCTATAGTTACGAAATCTCATATACTCGCAGATCAGGGTTTTCTGTCGGTTGAGTTCTTTAGAGTACTTTACTTGAAAGAGTATGTTAACATTTTTTTGAGGGGAAGGGGGGTAATTCCACTGAATGGGGTCTTAGAAAAAATGTATAAAACATCTTACAGTAGTATCAATTAATAAATTATTAAGAGATACAACAATTCACAGCGTCTTTCAATAACACACTTTAAAAAACCATGTAAATGGAAAATGTATGAAGATTTATCTTTAGCTTGAATTTTTATGTAATTTCCTTGATTGAAATTTACAAATATGGCGTCGATGCTAACCCCTTAGAGTACCTAAGCGAAAATTTTAACACGATTATTAGTAACAACGTTGAAAATTAAACACCCGAAAGCAGTTTGTGTTTGACTGTGTAATACTAAATTTGTAATTTCTGCAAGTATTGCGAATAATACTAGCATTTTGAAGACAATAAGCGGCGTTAGTTGATTGAAATTATCTTCTTCATGACTACCACTACATCCCAACATGTTACATTAAAGCTTAGCGGAGGAAAAGCCGCTTGTTCTAGGGGCTGCTTGCTAGTTGAACTCCCAACACCTCGTATAGCCGGAAACTTCATGGCGTGGCCGCTCCTCCTCTCACGTCGGAATGGCCATGCTGTATTATAGGCCTACACGTTTTAAAAACATGTGCTATCGTAGGAGTATATGCATATCTTCAGTCTCTCTCGATGTTTATGAGCCTGCAAGAAAACCCTTCGTATTAGGCGCGCAGTGCTTCCCCTCCTAGAAGCTTACCTCTTCACTCTCGCACCAATAAATAGTGAACAACTCCACTGTAGTGGACTCTCATTTCGGGACTGGAAATTAGGTTGTAGAGAAACTGCTACCTATTACTTATCAACCATGAATACTTCTCGGGTAAGGTCTACACGAGCCAGTGAATCTTACTAATTTGAATACGTATCTTCACTGCAGAAACTTTAAGCATTGCTCCCACTGAGTAAAATTAATGATTATTTCAGCATGGTTTGACGGCAGTGATACGTTTCCTTCACTAGCGAACACAGAATTTAGAAAGTACTGTAATGTAATGTAATGTAAACACTATTTGCCCACTTACGATTTTCAGGAGGAATGGAAAGCAAAATTCAGCTTTCAACGTGGAGTTGCCATTTCACGTCAGATATTTCTACGTATTTCACTCAATACTCTTTTTCTTCTATGATGGTATCGGGTGAGACTACTTCTCGTGGAACTGGAACTTCTGATTAGTTAATTTTTCATCTCTCGGGTGAAATATGAATAAATATGGTATATTGATGCATTTATGATTAATGGCAGGACAAAACCAAAATATTCTTTGAGGATCTATTAACAATGACGATTTATTCTTCATAAATTCCATATAGATTTTCCTTGAGTCGCATTCCAACGTCTGAGTTAAGATGTTGATAAGTGACCATCTAAATTGGAGGTGTGGCCAAGTAATCTTACTATACAAACAAAAATGTTCGAAGAAACCTCGCTTTCATTCAGCAATATGAACATCTTTTAAGCCTAATTCTCCAGCACGCTAAGAAATTCCGAACAACTCGTGTTTTTTAAACAAAACTTTTCACCCTGCACCCCCATTCACAGTGTGAAAAAGCTTACTAATTATAATGTAGTAAATACATAGAATTTTCAGGGAAATTTTACTGTAGGGCACTGCAATTTCAAGGCCTTTCATTCACGGACATGTAGGAGGTATCTTTGATCTAATACGAAGAATGCCTCTGCCGAGAGGTTTTAGTTGTTATTTCACCGCGGTTTAGTTTCCTTAATCTTGTAGAAGGTTCTCGAATTCTTACAATAAAACAACTAGATGCATTAATTTCTCAAATTTATTTTTGGAATAAAGCTCTACTTATTTCGGACAGTTCCTATGTCCATCATCAAGAGTTTTTCACTGTATACGCAGCAATGGTATACGCATAACCCTTGATACTTTCTGTATGATATAATTAGAGACTATTTGATTTTCCAATTAATTCTGTTAATTTCGTTTCTATACGTTAAAACACACGTCATAAAATGTAACCTGTGCGTCAGCTATGAAAATGAACGAGTGATTACTTGGTTGACAGGTAATGGGAAAAAATAGATAACCCTCTCTAAATCTATCAAACGCATTCTATCGGATTTATAAGATACGAAACACGTTCATTGACGTCGCACCCCCCCCCCCCCCCCCCCTCCAAAAATT
>Ga0123352_10001000_pt1 | contig 36398 bp, 13 predicted proteins | sample TergutLab28metaG_FD_89700 | JGI IMG/M metagenome (GOLD analysis project Ga0123352, IMG submission 89700) | Labiotermes labralis P1 segment gut microbial communities from Petit-Saut dam, French Guiana - Lab288 P1 | ecosystem: Host-associated > Arthropoda: Insects > Digestive system > Gut ... | reverse complement strand
TGAATGACGACTACCCATGAAAATAAAGGATAGTCCACAAGTGACATCGTGTTGGTTATTTTTAAACAATTACAATGATGCACGGAACAATGAATGTAAAGTTTTTTAAAACATTGCGCATTACCACATCGACAAACATTACGCGTTGCGCGGGAAAATAAACAGCGGCCGGAAAAAGAAAGCAGTGTGCAATCTTAAAAAAAAAAAATCAGCAGCAGGTTTCCGTAGCCCGAATACTACAAACACAAGTCCCAACGCTGTTAACACTTACAAAATCAGCTGTTTCAAAAACAACAAGGACTTCCGGTGAGTTTCTTGGGCTACATCTATCCTACTGCAGGCGTTTGCCATCTATAGATCCACGTTCCTTAAATTTTACCATATCATTTGAAGACAAATTTGTGAGTCGATGTCTGCGCTTAGAAATCAATAGACCTTCCAAAAATCCATAGATCTTCCAAAAATCCAGAAAAAACTCATAATTTTAGGCACAACAGTAGTTACAAGAACCAGAAGCCAACAAGAACACCTAAATTATTGGGGGCCATTTAAAAATACAAAGTAGCCCGGGTGACCTTGAGATAAAGATTTGTGCAGTGCCGCTGTGGGTTGTGATACCGTGTAATCTGGTGGTGGATAGCGAGTTTTCGGAGAAATGTGCTGGCTCTATGTACAGGGAGGGTATTAAAAGTATAGAAAACTTATTCCACCCAAAGATCAGTACCAAATTACTCGCAAAAGACTAGGTAGGCTATATTCATTAAACTACTACAAGTCAGTTGTAGTTTTGTGAATAATGAGTTTAAACTTTCAAAACCTTCGTACCTTCTCCCCAGAATTTACTTACGTGTTTTGTATAATTTTCAGAATACAAAGAGTCTATTTTCGTGCACAATATTAACAGATTGTTATATGTAATAAAGACGCAGGTGACATCTATGAAATGAGAATTCAATTTATAAACATAATTTACATTATCTAAAAGTAGAAGTCTTATTTTTGTTGTTTAAATTTGGATCTCTTATTTAATGTAACAGATTATAGCACGAGTGTTTATTTTCTTGAAATTCTACGCAAATCTACTTGCATACAGATTGTAAAATAAAAGCTAAAGTGATCCCATTACAGGCCCAGTGTGGCCCACGGAGGGGAGGAGGTGTGGTAAAGATATAGCTTTACTCTTCCATGACCGCGGAACTAGAAGGGGGTGAGTGGTCAGCAGCACGCCCTGGCTGCAATTTACCCCCGTGAAAAACCCGGTACCCATTTTACAGGAGGCTGGGTGGGCCCCAGGGCCGGTATGGGCGGGGGTAAAATCTCGTCTCCACCGGAATTCGATCCCGGACCGTCCAGCCCTTAGTTAGACGCTACACCGACTGAGCAACTCGGCCCACTGCATACAGATTACAATACATCAAAAACAAATGTAAAATGGGGAATATTTCAACTGTTTGGTAATCATAACAAACGATGCAAGATATACATGTAAAATTAAATCCAGGATTGCCATGGCAAACGCAATATTCCAGAAGAAGAAGGTTCTTTTCACCAGCAAACTTTACTTAAATTTAAGGAAGAAACTAGTAAAATGCTACATTTGGTGCATAGTTTTTTTATGGCGTTGACAATTGGACACTCCAGCATTTACGACGTATATCAGTAATACCTGGAAAGTTTGGAGATGTGGTGCTGGAGAAGGATGGAGAAGGTGGCTTGGACTGAACGTGTGAGAAATTAATAAGTATTCCATATAGTCAGGAAGCAGAGAAGGATCCTGCATACATACTCGATTATACGTAGAACGCAAATGTTAGCTCCACCTGTTAAGAGTAAGGCAGGTAATTGATCTGCTGCTGTATATAGCGTGCCGTCTTCATCTTCAGGATCAATCTTGAAGAAAAAGTGACTTGTTCTTCTGAATTTCCGTATTATTTAAAAGAGGCTGCCTGAATTTACAACACAGAGAACTACAAGTTCAAATGATATGGGGAAACCATAATAGACTACAAAATCTCACATTTTTTCGGACTTCTGAGACACACACTCCCCTAAATTAGAGATAAAATTTATTCTTAATTTTGGGCCCTGGTTGTCTAATTTAAGTAGCACAAGCGCCTAAAATATTGCAATAAAAATTATGTAATTAATATACTCTATTAAGGAGTTCTCGGTTTTTTTTTCTTCTATTGTACATACTGTTAGATAACACTAAACCACAGACAACTGAATTAATACATAATTAAATGCAAAATCTACAAATGAATTGGGTTGTCTTTGAGTATTAAGTCACGTATTGAATTAATCTGCTTTAAATTCCGATTCAGATTTCTCATGTCAAGGCCCAATAAACAAAATTTGCATATGAATCTTGCATCACAGGAATTTTTCCCCAGAAAACTCACTTTTAACTACTTCGATTATTTCAACCGACTAGAATGCAAAACAATCAGTTAAATGGTACATTTAACTACAGTAAAAATTGAAAAATTAAAGCAATCTGCCCATATTACTCCTTAAAAGTAATCTGAGTTAGTAATTTAGGGGAAAATATAGTCTAACCAGCTACACTAGAATCTTAAATCCCTTGGGAAGCCGAGTCAGTAAAACATTTGTTTGTTTTAACTTTTTCCCCAGTTACACATTTCACCCTGTCGTGCATGTGCTGGTTTATGGGTTGTGGAGCCATAGCGAGATGTGGTGAACACAGTCTAAGTTTAAGCAGTGGTAAAAGAAACTGATAAAAAGACGCACGGAAAGCGGAATTTGTACCTACCGAATAAATCGTGCACAACTTATATTAAGAAGGACCGCGATCGAGAAAATTTTTCATGCAATACTTTTAACAAAAAGGAAATACACTTTAAGGAAACCATAGTAATAGGAAAATAAAAGAATAAGGAGAGAAGAGAAAAAAAAACTGCTTTGTAACACTTACATATGCGGAGAGCGATCGGCATCTGCAGCAGACCAAGCGACGGGCAATCCTACAGCGTTGCCATGTGCTTCCAAGGAACGGCTGTTGGCTTAGAAGTCCATAAATTAGAAGTGAGTTGTATCCATGTTCATATGGTAGCTAGAAGAAGACAGGTTACTCTCTGGAATAATTCAACTCTTAGTAGCAAATATCCAAACAAATTTATTTAAGAAAAAATTAAGAAACGTACGGCAAATGTGCAAAACAGGAAATATGTGTCTGAAGACGAAGTCAAGTTGCGTTATGCGAAGTAAGATTTCATTATTTGCGTATTATTCGGGAGGCATTGTGTTTCTTAGTCATAAAATATACCGAATAACTGACGCGAAAAGTTATTCTTATTAAACTTTATAATTAAATAAAGGATCATATTAGCTCAGTATTTCTGAGCATTTCGTATGCAGTGATTGAAATTATGTACGGATTTGTGACATTCAAAATCTATCCCACTGTCAGTTGCTAAATAAACTGAAATATAAATTAATATATTTCCTGTACAAACAATTTTAGGAGTCGCAGAAATAAGGGAGAGTCTCTTCCGGTCATTATTTTTAACCCTACTTACCTCATTATGTAACGCCAGGAGTGTCGTGAAAATGCACAGTAATTTGGTGTGTGCTTTACACACACAGGCAAATAATCGTGTGGAAATCTTCACATTTCATACCAATTTTGAACATCCAGATTTAATAAGATCACAATTCGCAATATTGCCCCTTGATAGTAAAAGAATAACTTGTACTACACCTCACACAAAATACCGTATGCAGCAGACACCCTTCCAGAAGCTAACATTTCCTTAACTAGTCGATAAATACCATCATTTTATAGAATCCAGAATTTCATTATCGTGTTCACGAGAGCAAGTCACCTGTCACTATCCTATGCCGGAAGAAACAATTCCAGATATTCCCATCCTAAAACTTTAAGGTCCGTCTTAATATTATCCTCCAAATTCGCCTGGGTCTACCGAGTGGCCTTTTTCCCTCAGGACTTTTCGAAATATTGTATGTGCTTTCCTTCTGTCCCCATACTTTCCACATTCTCCTCCCATCTCATCCCACTTGGCTTGTTCATCCTTATGATAAAAATTGCGAATACACTTCGTACGTCACCCGTCGTCATATCTTGTCACAGTTGTTACAAAAGTTTAGAGAACAGGTTATATTTACCTTCATCATAAGGATGACTCACTTGGTGAAATAGTTTTACAAGCTATATAGTGCATATAACTGAATTGTAGTTAGTTTCAATCACACAACACTTGTGGAAAAAGTAGCGTGCTTTACTTCAATATAAAAATCACTACAATAGCGTGGTACGGTACCAGTAGTAATTGTTACCAACTGAGATATAACATATATATTGAATATATAAACTGCCGAGGGAAACAACTCGAAATCCAAGTGAAAATAAATAATTAAGGGGAAAAATCTGACATGCAATTGAGCTGTATCCTCTCCTTTAAGTCGACTTACATTGACTTGGAACTCGTCTCAGTAACATGCATATTTATAGTCGGTCGCATTCATGAAGTTCCAACCTTAATTTCCGAATAATTTGGACCACAGACACACTTTAAAAAATAAAAATACATTTTATTCATTAACGTACATCGCTGATGAGGGACTTCAAACAGATGTTGGGGGCTCTCCTAAACTAGCAGACATAAACATACATGAGGGGCAACGCGGTACAAGCCACAAAGTAGCGGGTTCAATTCCCAATGAGGGCAATGGGATTTTTTATTGACTTAATCCTTCCGGCCAAACTCTAGCCCTAAGATCGATTCACAATCTAAAAGAAGCGAGTAACAGGTTTATCTCCTTGGGTTAAAGGTTGCCGGTGCGTAGGTCTGACAAACTTACCACTTTAATGCGCTGATTTTCTATACATTCTGGAAGCCACAACCTCCTGGAGCCCTAAGGGCCTATCCAGGTCTCTAATGAGAAAGCTTTAGCTTTTCACACACATATGAAAGCAGCTGTAATACCACAACCTCTGACAGTGTAAAAAGACAAGAAGTTCACTTCAGGTCACCACTCATTTTTAATTATTCTTAGAACCGAGATTTTTTTCCGAAACAAAAATGATGTATTGAATGAAAGAAGTTTACTCATTGTTACTGCGAAGGAAATCAGCTCGGAAATACGGCCATTGATCCAGAAACCATATTGTTTCTTTTCCTTTCGAGTTTGTTAATATTATTCACAAAAAAACTACCAGTGGTTTGGCTGCATTTGTAGGTTACGAGTCGTACTCATTTCAAAACATGACTGCACAATCAGGCACATTTATAGATAGTAAAGCACTATCGGACGACTTGTGGGTTGAAGTAAAACGGTACATTAAACCCCTGTTGACATGGAACAAGTCCACTGTCGAGATTAAGATGTTTTTACGGTCATCACAGGTACTCCAACAACTGTAAAATTCACCGGAAAATGTTTAAAAAATCGGACACTACTATGCAAGATTGAAGTTTGTATAGATTGCAGTTTGTATGTTTTCATTTCAGGCAAGGGAAAGAGGTTTTTGCCCTCTTAAAAAACCCACACTAGCTCTGGAATCCTCCCAGTCTTGTGTGTTGTGGGTACAGAGGTCTCTTATCAAGGTCAGAACCACAAAGATGTAAACCTGACCACTTACTTACGCCTAGTGTCAAGATTAAAAATGGGTTGAGCTGTCCTTCTAATTCCCCTTTTGCCTTAATGTTCTACCTTATTATGTAGAACCTCATATTTTCAGAGCCGTGTTGTCAGTATGGACTTCCGTGAAGAACACTGACGGAAGAAACAGTAGGCTACATCCTCTTAAAACTTGGTATCTACACAGTGCCACAAGCAAGAAGTTCATAATCTGAAATTACGTGTTTTAATATCGTAATATATTTTAATATCAACCAAAAGGATTGTGAAATTATGATTTATTAAACTACAGTTACAGTTCGCCTGCAGGACATGTCTGTGATAATTTGAGTATTTTAGTTTTGAAAACTTTGAATTAATTACATACTGGAATTTTTAGTAAGGACAATCTAAATGCTAATGCTATGCCATTGGGTTGCTGCATTTAGATTACAAGCTTATAGATCGAACTGATAAAACTATAACATTTGCAAAGATTAAGGTTTAAAGTCTGCGTAATGTGTTCACATGACGTAATTTTAGTGCGAAACCGTATTTTGAAGAAATTTAAGACTGAGTAAAAATGAATAAACCATCACATTTTCAAAAGATATCATATTCAAGAAAATTCCTATTTCATGCATTTCTGCCCAGATGGCAGCAGTGTCTGATGCACTACACCCTCCAAACTTTTCCTGTTACTCACCAGTTTTGTAGGCCCATGAGTTACGTGGTTGTTATACGGTGCTTCCCCCCCACCTCTGTTGCTCCTACCCCACTCCACAATTTGTATCCTCCCCTCTAACTCTACTTCGCACCCCATAAAAAATTGCCCGACTCCGTGTGTAACTCCCTACTACACCGCCAGAGGGGCGGTACGGATCATCCCATCCTTTCAGTTGAAGAAGTACATAAATCCATCATCAGTCGCAAGCTGAAAGCCGGACGGTGAGGAAGTGAAGAGTACCGGCTCCGTGAAAACTTTGAACCTTGAAGTGTTGAAGAAGCTGCAAAGTCAGATAACTTAACCGTTCAGTTGGCATTACTTAATAAACCCCGTAAAATTTATGAATCTCTTTCTATTACTCATACAGGTAAAGAGAAGGCCTACCTGTTAGTTATGCAAGAACATAGGTTGTTTTTAGTTTCACGAACGCTTAGTGAGGAGTGGGAAATTTATAATTCCGCTCATTTTTATCCTTGGGTCTAGAAGGAAGGAGTGATCAGCTCCACGCTCCGGTCGCTTTACCCTAGGGACCCCCTCTACTGTACCCATTAAATAGCAGATTATGTGGGCACCATTGTCGTTATGGACGTATTAGATTTGAGACAGCTCCATTGTCCTTACAAAGAATGGAACTCCGATCTCCCTAGTGTCGAGCCTGAAGCCTAGACACTATACAAACTGCGCTATTTCCTGCTTTTAATTATTTAAGAATGTGGACGTTAATCGAATACTGCATCATCATTCTAACGTCTATAGCAGAAAAATGATAAAATAATCCGAAACACAACGAAAACTAGTATACAAATTCCGAACAGTTATAGCACAAAATATTAGAAAAAACCATAAACGGGTTAATTTCAAGTAATCAGGTCTTATTTAAGCAAATTGTATTAAATTCTGAAGTGTCTAAGGTTGCTGTACTTCATGTAATTAGTGCAATAGGAAAAATGTTGCTAATTCTATCATTAGACATCAAATTTCTTCTACCACAAACCGAAAACTAATGTTTTTGTGGCAGTCTGCGCCCGTTCTTGAATTCCGTTGGGTTCATTTACGAGGAAGGACTATGCCTTGCTGCTAATTTAGTAGCGGTTTCCATTTTCAACCAGAAAACATCACAACTTATTGAGAGAATTACGTTAAGCTGCATAGTTTTGTTACAGGGCCACAACTGCTACTTCTAATTGGAAGATACGAGTAATTATACAAGATGTCTTCTGGTTCAAAAATTTTAATTGCCAGCATATTAATTGCTTTTAGTCATGCTAGGTTTATTATTATTATTAATTTTTGTCTTGTGTGTTGTATTTTTAGTAATGCGTTTTTTTCTCTCCGTTCTCTGTTTCTTGTTATTTCTGCATATTTTCATGTATATGTTTCAATTTTGCATCTGGCTATTTGATTGAGAACACAATTAAAAAGGGAATTGAACTACAGGAGATATTGAAACTGAATTTAACTAGTGCTAGTAGCAGCAGAAAGCCGTAATAACAGCAGTCATGGGAGTAACAGTAGTAGCAGTAACAGTAGCAGTTGTAACAGTATTAGCCGTGAAATGTTTGTTGTTGAAAACACTCGAATACATCACTTGGATAATTAGGAAGGTGATGAAAAGAGTAACAGAGAACATGGCAAAAGGAGCGAAAATCTAATCAAGTAAGCGCAGCAATTTTGATTTTATACGTTTCCTTAAACTATGTCGTAACTACTGACAGAATGAAGTCTGTATCACTAGTGTCAAAATTGTGCAACTAAATTTTGCGAAATCCTTTATGTCTATCCTTGCAAATTCGAGTTCCGTTAATGCAGAGAACTTAGACTAGACTGATCTTGTTCAAAATGGGAACAAGAAGCGGTCCGTATTGAAAGTGGTGACAAGCCTTCTTATTCCATAAAATATGGAAAATTTCGTGACAACTGGAGGAACGATCAGCTGTTCAAGGAGGATTTAGTGAGTCAGTTAATTCAAAGAATACAATATTGTTATGAAATCAGCAGTTTTAAAAGGGTTTATAATTCAATCGGCGCAAAAAATATAAGATTTTGAAAATTGCATTATTTGAGTGAGACATACTGTTATGTCAGGCTAGAGAATGTATACATACAGACCCACGTAAAAAAATCTTGCTGCTCACAATAGGAAGTCCGGGGCCCACAGATTTGGAATCATTCTCTGTATCGTCTCTTTCCAATCTGTCTCGTTTACAGAAAGTTGCTAACAATTTACATTTGTGTCATGAGCTTAAAAAATAAACAACATATTTTAAACTGCAACTGGTAACCTGCATAAACAAAGAATTTTTTTTCAGACAAGGCAACCCCGTTGTGTTTAGACACACATGTAAATAAAAACGAATATAAACTCCCAGTCCAAACGTAATTTTATCTATAAGCAACAATTAGCTATATGTTTCTGTTACATACGTATATATATAGCCGAAACACGTAGGTGACTTGCTTATATAAAAAATTATGTTTGGACTATGAGTTTACATTATTATTTATTGATACAAAAAATGGTTTTTGATGATACACTGTACCACTGTAAATACAGGTGACGGGAACGAATTTCTATAGCAGAGTTCGTAATTACAAGTGTGTGAAACTTTCGGTTTGTTACACTAATTTGAGCTTTATTTATTTATTATTTTATTACAATCATTATATAATCTGTAATTTTTTAAAATAAACAGTCAAACGAATCTTGTAATGTAAGACATAACCAGCAATGATACACCGTGCCACTGTAAATATGGGTGACGAGAATGAATTTCTCTAGCAGAATTCGTAATTACAAGTGTGTGAAACTTTCGGTTTTTTACACTAATTTGAGCTTTATTTATTTATTACTTTATTACAATCTTTATACATTCTGTAATTTTTTTAAAATAAACAGTATAACGAATCTTGTAATGTAAGACATAACCAGCAGCACATAATTCTGCGCAACACAGGACATTATCTCCATTCTACATCTTCATGACGATGTCTGTATACTGATGAGCCAATCCTAACGACTAGCAACATTAACATCAGGGTCATCTCGGAACAGACGCATTTCCAGATACATGTTCAAATAAAATATGATGTGGATTGTGTCAATTCACTCACATTCGTAAGACATAGCTAATACAAAACTTCAATAATTTGTACGCGGTGTGCTATCAATAGATTTCTGAATGATCAATAATATTCTAACTCGCGATATATGCGTAACGCATTTGTAGAGAGAATCGTCATTTTATTAAACACGACGACGCAGATAACACGATTAAACGAATATTAAGTTAATTTATGTAAGTACATCGAATGTTTGCCCATGTGCAACGCGACAGGTCCTAAATAGTGACACAAAATACACAGCACACTTTGCATTCCTGTCTTTTACAGATTTTTTTTACCCCCTATTTGTCACCACCGGCAAAAATTCTGGGGCAGATATTAGTCTGTAATTTATTTGATGTCTTATTTGCTCATCATGCAGACCGATTTGTCAATAACGTTTTAAATTTCCCGCCTCCAGACTCTATAGTTTAATACCGTCACCAAAATCTTGGGTTAGGTAGTTAAATTGTTCACGCTTTTTCAAGCTTTAGGTCAGGGTATTGTTTAAGCATATTTTGCTCATTTCTCCCATGATATCTACATCCTTACTATCTCTTCGTCTATATTTAATCACCGTACTAATAATGTCAAGGGATATCCAACAAAATCGACGATTCTTAATTGCGTAATTTCTCCACATTCTTATTAAGCATTTCTTCTTCCTTACATTTTGCATATACAGTCTTATCCTCTCTTCCGATTCCTTTTATTTAGCCTAATTACCCTACGCATGCTGTGCCAGAAGAGAAATATACACGGTTCCGAATAAAGAAACCAAGAACATCTCACCATAGCCGACCTCGAGGGTGATGACTGAACATAGGACGACCGATTACGAAATAAGAGTACCGGTACCTCTTTAAGGTGTGTATTTATTTTTTCCGAGATCAATTTGCGTGGCTAAATACAGCCCTCTTTCTCGTAACACGGATGTAATTGAAACTGCTGTTTCTGGTCTTCGCGCGAGTCTAATACTCAGGTACAAACACGAAAATATTTACGAACTCACCTTTCAAAATACTCCTCCGTCCATACAGAATCAATGCTGAACGTTACAATAGTTAAATTTATCTGGACGATGAGAATTTGCAGTGTACCACGCTCTGGTTAGATATTGATTTTCGTCCTGTCATATTGAATTTTGTGACGTCAGGGAAATGAATTCTATGCATGATAGATTCAGGAACTGAAGCAAGAGAGATGTATAGAGAGTGAAATAGGGAGAAATGAAACGACCAAAAGTGAGAGAACTGAGAAGAGATTAGTTTTATATATAAAATATAGTACCAAATAGATAGGTGAGGTGTAAGAGGGGAAATAAGGCTATTGGATTGGGTTTAGATTTTAGAACTTATGGTGATTTATGGACATGACTTATGGAGTAAGAAGTAGGGAAAAAGACTGTAAAAGAAGACGAAACGGAGGGTTATAGATATCCAATGATGTAAAGAAACCGTGCAAAAGGATCGAAAATCTAACCAGTGAAGCGCACTGAATTTTGATTTGCAGCTTTCTTTCAGCTGGCAGGTAATGGTGTAACCTGTATACTGTTTGTTTCAAATATATTACATTTTAGAGGAAATTACCAGCCATTTATATAAATTTCTTACACTATGACAATACATAGCTTGTCATAAACTTCGCAGTTTACACAATGAAGAGAAAAATTCTAACTTACGCTGCTAACACAAAATATTTGAAATTATTTTTTTATAGCTGACATACAAACAAACTACAGTGTGACCCAGAAAAGTATTTACAACAAAAATCCGACCACTATATTAAACATAAGAATATGTATAACCAACATACGTAATATATTCTTAAATATTTGACATAAATCCTTTTGTTTTCAATGTCTCACATTCTAAGGAAATGGCATAGATTGAAAGTACTTGGGGGTTAAATAATACTGTGGTAAATATTTGGTTCTAAAACATAAAATAATTGGAGGACAAAAAGAAATTTAAAAAAGAAGGGAATCATCAGAACACTTTGCACCAAATACTTTTTCGGGACGAAATTCAAGAGAAGGTTTTGAATCCACACGCAGCATGTATAGACTACTTTACATTTGTGGATGTTGTACCGGCCTGCAGTATTTTGTTTGGAAAATATGTAATGAGGGAGTCAGTTGATTCATGTCCCACGAATGAAAGTAGATTTCTCGACTACTTCTGTAATTACTAGCATTTAAACGGCGTTTACTGCATTAATCCTTTTTGAACTGATGTTCTAAATTACGTATAAAAATCCAATTCATATGTCACAGAGGTCGTTGTTCACATCATAAAGATCAAAAAGCGATTACTGTGAAAATCAGAAGAAACACTTCAATACGCTGTGTGGACAGAAGGCGGATTTATTCAAGTGACGCAAAGTCGCCACAGGGTTATAAGAAGTTAAAGTCCGTTGGTTTCGTGTCCGTTATCTACAGACCTCGATCAGGCTTAAGCAGTAGTGGAACAAACACAAACCAGGATAGGTTAAGATAATATGGAGGGTGTTATTAAACATTCCGTGAGGGGAGAAAAAATTACAGATTCATTCGATAAGCATTCCTTCAAAACATGTCTCGCTTCTTCTTTGTGTTCTAAGACACACATTTATACCCTAAAGCATTATAATTACTGCGATTTTAAACTAATTTCGATCTTTCATTTGTATTTAACGTAATATCAATGGCTAAAGTTAATTTGTAACTGGGATAACAGAATGTGGCAGCCGAAAGAGCCGGTTTCGCAGAGTATGCACGGGATCTTACAGAACTATGCACTGTAGACGTGAAGTCGTCTTGATTTAAACTGATAATTCAAGTTATTAATATTGTTAAATTATATGCAAGCACGTGTACTTGAGTAATAATTATGAATGATAATGGATATAGTTGATGGGTTCGAAAATACAATCTGGCCACTACGGTTCAGCCATACATTCAATGCCACTACGACACTCATGTGGACCATATGAAAGACAAATATACTATCCCTTATGAACTTCGGCAACTTAAGTCTTTGAAGTCTATAAACAGAAGAAGATACACAAGAAATGTAACCAGCTACAAAATAGCCATAAAAGAGAACAAAAAAGAAAGCCACCGAAGTTGTGGAGTTGCTACCACACTGGGTATAGAAGCTATATTTTCTCTTTTGGTGGAAGAGAAAGGAACACAAATGGCTATATATGGATGATGGCAGCCGCTGGGAGAAATATTGGCTATAAAACCTTCAACTGCATGGGTTAAGTTCGCGGGTAGAAGCCAATGCTGCACAAGGGTTAAGGGGTTGCATAAAATGGAAGGGGAGGTATAGGAAGAACTCAGATCTCTGATAAACACACACCCTCTTACTAACATTGTCATCTAGGAAATAAAACATGCTATAAAATATGGTTCTGCATTGTTGGAACTAGTAAATATCAACGCAAGTTCCTTGTAGAAAATGTATTTACCAAAATTTCTGAAATATGTAATTGCTATCAGAAAGGAAGTTCGTAATAATTAAATTGAATTCCGTGTAATATGTTTTCTTTTGGGTAATTCCCCGGCGTCACAATGCTAATAGCCGACGTTTCGGAACCCTCTATCAGTTCCATCTGCCTATGAAGATGGAACTCATAGAGGGTTCCGAAACGTCGGATATTAGCATTGTGACGCCGGGGAATTACCCAAAAGGAAACATATTACATACAGGACACGGCGAAAGCTTAAAATCAAGAAATTGAATTCCATTCACGTCAAATAAAAATATATACTAATCGAAAAGACCTATAAAAGCTAGATTTTAAAATTAAAAGTACATAAAGCAGAAAAATTATTCCTGAGGCTTAACTAAAAGATAAATATATAAAATATAATTTTATATATTACTGTCTTCGAACACCTCTTGTTCTAGCGAAAGAAGGCTGCGTGGGAATTAAGTGCAAAGGGAAATAGCTAGACTTAAGAAAGAGGAACAACAGAAAAACCGAGCTTCTTGGTTAATTCACTGAACTAACGTGCGATTATCGAAGCAAGTTAAGATGCGGCGGACGAAGCGTGTGGCACGTATACAGAAATGAGGAATTAATAACATACATAATAGGAAAACCTGACTGGAACAGACAAGCATAAAGACGGTATTAAAACAAGCTCCTTTAGCGGATGATTGTGAACAAGGCAGACACTGATCGTTCGGTCTCCATTAAAGGGGAGAATCTCTTGACCTACCGGCCAATATTTGGACAAAATCCCTACTTAAAAATGTTACTCAAAAAGTGTCAAAATTACATTATATTCCAAGTATTAGTTTCTTGAGACTTGATAATGTATAGTTTGGTAAATAGACTTCCAAAGTTGTGGAGGAAATTTGTTTTTCCATCTTCGCTACACACAACCGCTATACGAAATGAAAACCTCAAATCCCATATGTTTTTGTCTTACTCGGTACTCTATTAACCACACGATGTAAAATTCTGCATACTGAAATTAAAAAAATTGTTTTCTCTGAAAGAGTCAAATTTGCTGAAATTCAGTGTATATTTAAAAAGTCTTGTTAGGTGCATTGATAACAGATATCTTTGCGCTCGATATTTACGGTCCCTTTAAACAGTTGACATGAGAATTAGTTCTAAAAAATACACTGCAAACCCAAATGAATTTTAAGCACATTTCTGACACTGGACAAATACCCCGCTTCTAACTGAAAATATTTTAAGTGGCATACAGTGACAGCTGTTCATAATACGAAGAGTAAGTGCAGACTACAGGGCAGATAGAAGATAGAATATCTAAAATATTTGGTATGTTAGATATCCAGATCCAAAAGGTAAAGTTAAAAAGGTCAAGATATCCCTGTTAGTGTCGTGAAGACTTGCTGTTGGGGAAGAATTACAGCAACACTCATTCTTAACACATAAACTATTAACTATCTGATTAATCAAGCACAGTAAGTTCCTTAAAATTCTTAATTTAATAGATAGTCGATTAAGTGAATATTACTGCTGACTGTAAACAACAATCTGTAACATTCAGTCTGAAGTGTCTATTTTTAAGGCTGAAAACGATTATTGATATCGTACAATTTAGCCTCCAGCACAAAAATATCTACACGGCATAGTGTTCTGAATAGTCTTTGATGTTATATTCTATAGCGTGTATAATGTGCGAAGTACTAAGTGCTGCAGTCACAGAATATTAATAAATGTATCCACATTTTAAGACGCTGTCGCAGAGGAAGAATGAAGCTCAAATTAAACCTGTACCGAAAATGATAACACAGACCACTTAATATTTGACAAATCGCTTCTTTCACCTAATTATTCATGCAACAGAACTCCATGTTTGAAAATCAAAAACGCATGTGAGATCAAAATTATAAAGTCAGGAACAGTCAATGCAAAGTTAAAAATAAATATGTACAGTCACCATCATAATTAATAAGCAGGGTAAAATAAGGAGGAGCGTAATTAATGAAACTACACATTTATTAAATTCATTTTGGTTTCAAATTATCGCTTTTGTGTTAATAATATGAAGCCAGCAATATGTGGGTCTGATTTGTACTGCCCGGCGGTCTGCAAGCCAAGTTCAGTGTTCATCTTAAGCAGGTGTTCATTCTGTGCCTCTTTCCTAGGAGTCTAGATCAGTCTCGCTCAACCCGCAAGTCGCTAGCAATATGTTGCTCGAGACACGGAATTAGTTTGCTCCTGGTTACATTTAAAATGAGAAAAGGTCTTCTAACCCTTTTCCTGGCAAAGCCAAGATACGAGTAGAAATCCGAAGCAAACTTAAACACGTATGGCGTGTTTATTCATGGACAAGTACGTTATATTACTAATTCATTTTGTAAAAATGTGCTACTAAAATTTCTACAGCCTAAGAAAGGCTGTGAATTGCATTTTTTATATATGTTACAATCAGAATATCTCCTACTGAACACGGTGTGTAGAAAAATACACTGGTATAATTATACATAAAATTACACTTATAAATATAAACAATATATAGTCAAACACAACTCAATTAATGATTTTACTAAAGTGTATTTCCTACATAATTTCTTTCAACGACATGTTTCGGCTCTAGTTATGAGCCATCTTCAGGTTGATTACTTTTCTCAGTAAGGTAAAAAAATTAGCAACGCTATTGTTATTGTTACTTACGAGATCTCGTATAATATATAAAAATTTTAACATTGATTCCATTGATTAAATTTAAGTTAGTGGAAGTTAATTATGTAGAATATTAAAATTACAGAGTATTATAATCATGGAATGTGGTGTGGGTACTAAAAGTTATTTTATTTAACTGTGTTAATGGATTTTTCATTGATGCAGTATTTTTTTGTAACGATGTAGGTCTATGGAAGCTATCGGAAGTTTGGTGACCTTCTGTGACCGCAGCTGTACAGTAAACATCGTAACTAGAGACGAAACATGTCGCTGAACGAAACAATTTAAGAAATACACCTTAATAAAATAATTGAGTTGTGTTTGACTATATACTGTTTATATTTATAGTTCTATACAGCACAACAGGGATGTCTCACATGAAAGTTAAACGTATGCTTATTCACTTTTCGTTTTGTGCATTACATTGAATGTTGCCTGTATGCAGCCCAAACTTTGAAGAAACAGCCTCATACATGAAGGGCTGAGCAGATCTGGCCTACAGACTGAGAAAGACGCTAAACACCCTCCACACTACAAAATTAAAAACATTAGAACATGGTAAAGAAAATAACAGTCAATGCAAAAAATCATGTTTGACATGTAATAACAAATAGAAATAACAGGTTTGTATCCTCCTATAGAAGAATCACTGAATGTAAACAAATGTCATATTTGTTTTTAAAATAAATTACAGTTTCATTCTAGTTAAAGATATAGAGTTTGTGGATTTCTATGTGGGGCAATAAACGAACATGCGAAATTCTTCCACAGAAGTGTTCCATTTTGGGAGTAAAAGAGCAGTTGGAAAAAAATGCACCTTAAAAACCATCATAAACGCATTAGATAATGCCCTGGAGTCGAATCTTGCCTCTATGTCTGTGAATAGACTCTTGCCAACACCATAACAATTTTTACGCATAAAAAGGGGGGGGAATAAATGCAATTTAATGGGGTTACAACGTCGTCATAAAAACTGCTGCACTTAACTCCATAGTTGCATTATGCCGAGAAGAGAAATCAGTCAATGTAACTGACACTGAGATCTTCATATGGCACTGAAATTTCTGTAAGTACAGGAACTATATTTATAAAACATTAGCCCACATGTTGTTTGTAAAATTCAAATTTACAACATGTAACAGCCTTAAACAAATTCCAAATAAATTATGTTCTCATTTGCACACAAAATTAATGCAACTTCTGGTACATACAAGAACAAACTATGTTATAAACATGCATAGTAATGTTCAGCAACATGAGAGATAAGGTATAGGCGTTTTTTTTGGGGGGGGGGGAAGTATAGAAATTTTTACTATAAAATTAGTCTTATAATATAAGGTAAGTCCAGCATTCCTTTTGTCAATTCACAGTCGTAAGTGCAGTCAGAAATTTAAACTACTTATTTAAAAAAAATATGGCTTTTGTATAGCTGACATTTGAGATTTAAATTACGTAACAGAAGTCCAAATACATACTAGCTCAGTCTCCCTACTAGCAACTACTAAAAGCTTCTGTGTTTTACTTTAATAGCGTACATACTAGAAGGAATAGCACAGACACTTCAATAGTTGACAGTAGGAGGAGTGGACTAGAAGTAAATGCTGATAAAATTAAGTACAAGTTCGTGTAACGAGATCAGAATGCGGGATAACTGATAACACAAAGAATGATAATAGTTCCTTTGAAAGGGTCGAACAGCCTAAAAGGATCAAAATTCTATTCAGGAAGAAATTAAGAGCAATTTGAAATCAGGAATGCTTGCTATCATTCGGTGCAGAATTTATTGTCTTCCAATTTGCTATCCAAAAATAGAAAGATTAAGGTATACAGAACTATAATTTTGCTTGTTGCTTTGTATGGGTGTAAAACTTGGTCGCTCACATTGAGAGAGGAACGTAGGGTCAGGACGTGTGAGAATAGGATACTGAGAATATCTGGGCCTAAGGGGACGAAGTAACAGGGGTGTGGAGAAAACTACATTACGAGGAGCCTCGTGATCTGTACGCCTCATCCAATGTCGTTCGGGTGGTCAATTCGAGAAGAATGAGGTAGGGGGGGGGGCATATAACACGTATGGGGGAGAGGAGAGGTGAGTGAAGCGTTTTGGTGGGGAAACCTGAGAGACGGAGACCACTTGGAAGACCCAGGCGTAGATGGGAGGATAATATTAAGATGGTTCTTCAGGAAGTGGGATGGGGGGAAATGGAATGGATTGATTTGAATCAGGATAGAGACAGGTGGCGGGCTCTTGTAAATGCTGAAATGAACCTTCGGGTTCCATAAAATGTGGGGAATTTACTGACTCTCTGAGAACCGGTTAGCTCCTCAAGCAGGACTCTGTTCCATGGAGAAAGTAACGGAGGTCCAAATATTCTATAAAAGTGTCAAAATGGTAACTACAAACGGCAGTGCCGTAATTTTTAACACGATTTTGAAAGAGTTCGCAAATTAATCAGTAAATTTATGTGCACACACAAATTACATTTTGCATTTTTTCGTTTCCGTTTTACAGAATACCAAATGTAGATTTCAAGTGGATATTACTTCACAGAGGTTCTTCTACAATTTTCTTAATCACACTCATCCAAACGAGTAAAATAACTTCAAAGTGTTCCACAAACTACATAACTACTCTGATCAGGTAGGCAGGTAAGAGGTAATTGAATTCCTTGGAAACAACAGAATACAAAACCCATAAAGCTTTAAGAAGTATTTCATGCATTAACAAAAAAATCCATAAAATCAGTACACTAAACGTCTCACAACCGCCATATTTTCCCTCTCTTTTGCAAACAACCCTTTCGAAGTTCCAGTTTTCCCTGTCCAGAGGGCAGGAGTTCCTTGCGAGAAAATTTTGCCAGTGTGTATGTCTCTTTTAATAGATTACACTCATTTTTCCTACTTATCATATTCCAAATGAGTATGTGATGTCAAACTACTATGGACCAATCACGTGCTTTGTTTACATGCGCTTTTTACTCGCTAGGGGCGGTGCGTATTTCCAGAACAAATCTGTGGGTTGCCCCACATTGACAGCACAGCGACATGGACTAAGTGGAAAAGGAGGGGCGAAGACCCTTAAGACCTCTGCCCCCCCCGAACCCCTGCAACACCGAAAACCTCCAACCAAACTGAACTTCTTCACACAACAGCATGGCTACCCCCAAAGTGCGCCAAATTCGTATCGGTTGATAAAACTTTTTTTGTTCATATCTCTTATTTTCATAGTAATCCGACAAAGAATTCCCTTCACAACTTCCATAGGATACAATGAGTTGAATGAACCAGTTTATATTGAATTCAGTTCTGCTACTATGTTTGTTGTAATGGAATGTACTGGATTGTCCACGTAACAAGCCCAAAAAGCAATGGTCAGCTACATGAAGTATGTAAATCTAACATCAAGTAAAGTGGAAAAGGCTCATATCTGCATTTCTTGTGATTGTAAAATGATATTTTATTAAGAGAATAGCCATTTAAATAGGCTACAATCCTGTATTTGATTTTTTCTTGATGTTTATAAATTAACTGTTTAAACAGTTTGGAATTCCAACGTAATTATTTTTACCAGTTTGTACAAAATTATATTTTAAATCTTTTCTGTACAAAAGCGTAGAGAAAGCGGCGAACTTCCAGATAGGCAAGGATATGGAGAATTATTAACTATGAAACAGAAAGAGTTTCCTAGCAAATTTTCTGCATCCATATTTAAACAATTAAAAACAAATTAATTCAAGAGGAAAACCTCTCAGTGTCGTTACTTTGAACCAAAAAATTATGTCATGACGAGAGCAAAATAAGCAAATATACTGAAAGTATTAACGTAAGCAAACAACCGACCTACTGTGAATTTTATGAAGCCTGTAATATACATATATATATATATATATATATATATATATATGTGTGTGTGTGTGTGTGTGTGGTGTAAGAAGGAACAATTAACCAGTTTATTAAAACGTAAGTACAATAATAAATATTGTTAATTTCAAACTGGAACAATTCAGACAAAATCAAAATGGCCCCTGGCGTCATATCCCTCAGCCAGGAAACAAGCAAAGTCTCCAGTGGTGGATAAAAGAGAGAGAGAGAGATGAGAGAGTGAGAGACAGAGAGAGAGAGAGACGACGCCAGTAGATATTATTGATTTATGTTCACGGCAGGCTAGCAACCCCCACCCCTCCCACATAAACCAAGCAGCAACCCCTTGTCCCTCACCACCCGCTTTATTCGATGTGGTGGTGGTTTCTACACGTCGGCTCCTAACACTACTATACCACCACCAGAGAGGGGAAAACCTTCCTTCCACCAGATAAAATATCGCAAAATAAGTGTTTTGTATGAACATCACTCTATATTCCATACCCTTACGAGACTGAGGTCGGTTACACAAACCAGAGTTACAAACACACACACACGTGTGTGTGTAAGGACGGATCTCAGATACTGGATAAGATTCCCCGTTATGTATTCCACTAAAACAAATTTAGTGTAATTGTATTAGTTGCTAATGGGAGGTATCCTAAATGCTAATTTTGTCAAACATCTGTGAAAGCCAGTAAATAAATATACTCTACAACAAAGATTCTGTGCCTCTTTTTCACACAAACACTTCATTTAATTACAACTGGATGAACGCGTCTGTAGTCTCTGTCTACTTTCAATTCGATGACAGATGGTCCAAAATCTGACAAAAAAACAGACATAATGATTTAAATCAAGGAGTGCAGAAATTCTGGGCGACTGAATTTTATACGGTGACGCCTAAAACTTGTAGGTCTTCAGTATGGAATTTGTTTCATGTCACCTTTCCGGCACCTAGAATTTTTAGATTGTTCTAAGATTTTTAAAAAAGTTGCCCATTCCTATTTTCTGTGTCAAACTATTTGTGGGACGCAATGAATGACAGGAAGGAATATGAAAGGGCAGAACTGTGTGTCGCACCAAACTGCTGTCGATAAGAAAGCCATAAACCACATGATTTATGGATTGTTATCGGTATGAAAACATATATATGTGTGTGTGTGTGTGTGTGAGTTTGTGTGTGTGTGTGCAAACTGTTCATGGAGGGAAAAAAATTAGCAGTAGAAAAACCTCGTCTACACTTAGGTGAAACAGATGAATTGTGTAAGTGGTTTCTCTTTGTTGTGACCTTCACAATATATCAACATATTCCAGAGCAATGTAAGAAACACTGACACAATACAGTAAAATTTCTTGTCAAAAATAGACCTGTAATTCAGAAATACATAAATTCCGGGTGCCATGTATCCCGGAAAACAAATTCTGTACAGTGGCACATAATTACTTCAGCTTAAATATTGCAGTTCTTAATTCACATATAAAAAAAATGTATCACTGTATCAGTACACATGCGCGGAACAGAAAGCTCCGGGAATCAAGGAGGTTGACACATTAGCGTAGAAATATGGGGCCTTCGTATAAAATTTGGTTCTTGTCATCCTTCTGGAGAACGGCATTTTGGAGGTGGTCCCTAGAACTTTGAAAATTTGTTGGGCTCCTTTCACAAATAAAAATATTCCAAAAGTCCATTTCTTTGTAAAGATTTGTTTAAAGACAAAAGATTCTATGCTTGCTTCTCATGAACGAGTTCAATTACATATCACGTATTACAGACACTCTAATTTTACAATAATCTTGAACAGTAATACACACGGCTAGTACTAAAGATTGCAATAGTTCTTCCTCCTACTGCTTTAAGTATGACTAAGCTCAAATCTAAACAGTATCTAACACTACAGTAGTGACAATGTTGGGTTAAGCTTTACGCTATAAAGGACGAAGACAAACTGATAACGATTTTAAAAGTATAGAGAGTAATAAATTGGAAGAAAGTGATTTATATAAGAAAATACTTGAAGAAAAGAACGAGGGTCGATTTTAAAACGAGGAAAAATTGTTTTTCTCCTTTTATATTCCTTTATTCCTTTCCTTTTCGTATGGCGTACGATATAAGCCTCGGAGCTGTAGCAAGCACATCCTCAGAGTTCATCAAAAGACTCTGCGATGTGGAAGTGATAAAAGGGCAGACCATAAATTTTTTCATTCAGCACAAAAGTACCACTGTACTGATGCTGCCCAGTCGATATTTCTGTAGAATGAAACCACAGTAATGTTCGCAAAGATATATATATATGTCTTCTATCTATAGACCACATAACCACATATTTTACCTGTGATAAAATTTTAATTGAGCCCATCCGTTCTCCAGAATTGGGAGTTACGTAAGTCAGAATACGAGAGGCCAGTGGAACAGCCTGGGGTTTTGTTATGCAAGCTGCCTAATTCCTTAGCCTGCACGAAAACATAATAATATGTATAAAGTAAAGCAATCCCATTAGAGGCCTGGACAAGCCCTGAGGGTTCCAGGTGGCTGAGGCTCCCAGATTTCAAGACAATCGGCATATGAAGGTGGTAAGGTTGTCAGCCCTACGAACCGGCCGCCTTTACCCCGCCCCAAGGAAATATTCTTGGTACTCATTTCTGTTAGAGACTGAGTCAACCCCAGGGCCATAGTGAGACCGGAAGGATTATATCAATGAAAAATTCCAATGACACCATCGGGAATCGAACCCGCGACCTTCCGGCTTGTAGCGCAATGCCTCAACCAACTGCGCCACCGCGTATCCCCATAATGATATATATAGCTCTCCTAAATGCTGGGGTTTTCCGTGTATGTAATATCAACATGCAAAGAGAAAAAGAAAAATTTGAAAATCAGCTCCTTACGTCTTGTTCATCTTTCGCGATTTGCATTTTGCAGACACGTTCCAACGATCCTGCCCTCACGTCAGGAGTCCTGCCAAACCTTACGCAAACAAGAGTCACATCTGGAGTTCTTACAGAAGTATAGTGCTGACGTCAAGCTTCAGGAGTCAGATAAACGCATAATTGTTACGGGATTAGATGCCATTCGATGGGTAAAATTTATATGTTTGTAAGAGTTTGTTGACCCAATTTTCAGGATCTCACCACTTGTCAAAATAATTTTCTATCAGTCTACAAGGCATATATTTCAGAAGGCTTCATTATATATTTACTCTGCTGCAAAAACTTCAAATCTCGCAGAAATCAAATAACCCAAAATTGTGTCTTTTTGTTGAAATAGCCTGCTATATTATAAAAAATACTTGAGCAAGGGGTATTACGCTACCAGGTACCTTAGTTCAGAAACACAACAAAAAATGAATGTAGTCTTAAAGTAAAGTAATCTTTTAGCAATCCTCTAAAAAATTCGTTATGTGAAGCTTTATTAAACACTGGAAAATTTTTACATATTTTATTTACACATTTTATGCTACTAGCAGTGAGAGATTTTTAGGCATCTTCCCAAACCTCCAGCTGCTGGATCACCTCTATTCGTCCATGCCCACCTATTTACACGATACGTGTGCAACTACCCTTGATAACTGGAAGACAACTTCTCTGTCTGCAGTAGGTCTACAAAAGTTAGTGTTGACTAGTGCAGTGCCAGCGTGAGAAGGTGATACAAATTACCGGGCCCGGTGTTCCGGAAGGGGGCCTAAGACCCGAATATCTTGCTTATTTTTTGTACTCTCTGTAGTATAATTATTTGTCGACTGTACAAAGTAACCTTTTCAGACCAAGCCCCAGTCGCTCTGCAACTGATAATCGGTCTTTCCGATTTGTGTCAGTCCGCCGTTGCTGAGGGACCCCGAAAAAATTTTCTAGCGGGGCGGAAAACCGCTCTCGGTGGCTCTGGATTAAGAACGAACACTTCAATTAAACTTTGGTTAAAGTAAATAGCGGGGAACTTTAAAATTCTCTTCGTGACTTCTCAGAGAAGATTCTCTATTTTGGAGCTACTTACAGAGTTAGATATATAAAAGCGTCCCACGTACAATTTGTAATCACTTGTAAATAATTACCATTATAACGAAAACTAGTTTTTTAAGCCAAAAGAGGATGATGAAACCCTCATTTTGATTCATAACACCAATTGATTTTATTTTTATGTCCTTTACGCTAATCAAAATTTTAGTTAACAACGACAATATACAGACAATGCTACAAAAAATGTTCCGCAAAATAAGTGCAAATACAATCTGCAAGCCCGTAAGAGTACACAGGGATAAAAACATGTGCGAACACAAGGGTAAGAAGATTGCTGGCCTCTGGGATAGAACGCCGAGTAATCGACTTGGAGTGGAAAAATCGATTCAGATGAGCGTACTGCCATCATCATCATCATCATCATCTATCAATTGATTAAGGCGTCAGTATTTTCGGATCTTCTGTATATTCTGTCTTACTACACGGCGTCATAGACAGAAGTCAAGTTTCTTCTTATTCACCGTCGTTAAGTACCTAAACTCTGAGTAGGGCAACACTTCAGAATGTGATTTTGTTCTGGTTGAAATATCAACCTTCTCATTTCTTCGTGTAGTCAATATTTTATGTACGCAGTTTATTTATGGATATTTAATAGGCTGAATAATTTACATTACTTTGAACCAATATCACGTCTTCCTCATAAATTAAACGTACACGCGCGCGCGCACACACACACATAAGGATAGCCGCTGTTTATTAGTATTACTCGCTTGTCGGCGAGCACTAAAATGGTCGTTTTAAATGCCATTTTCCTCCCCTCTCTTTACCCCTTGCTTCCTTTCACACACTCATGTTTATGGTTAGCCATAAAAATGTAAGCACCTTGTAAAACTCGGTAAGTAAGTAGCTGAGACAACCCCATAAGCTTAAATCATCCTTTACATAACTACGACCATTTTAATGGCCATAGAATACACTTCACTTTCCTTAGAGGTAGTAGTTCAAGCTTTCACCACCACAAACGAATAGTAGAATTGTGAGAGCAGCACTGTAGTAAACTGAACTCTCGGTTTACTTACTTCCCCTCCAAAGTCGCTCTGTCTCACTCTCTACCATCCAAACCCCTGCAACCGCCTGGTGAACATTTGACACTTAAGCTTTTCATGGCAACTCAACAATCAATGTATCATCCCGTCAAAAGCGAGGGCTAAGGCGGAGCTACTCACATAGTATTAGCCAATAATAATACGTCGACGACGGAAGCCATCTTTGTTTTTAGAAGCTATGAAAGTGATGATGTTCCAAAACTAGAGCGGCAAGTATGAAATAAGTTATTCTGTTAAAGAAATTATATAATGTTGGCACCAAAAATAGGGAGAGAACAATAACTTATTTCAGTATTGAGCACCATTCAATAGCAGACGATGATGATTATGGAGCATTACATTCAAAACCGATCAGGAAGCGTTACTATTTGTAGGCTAATAACACTCAACATACACATTCTGTAAACTGCAAAATATTGTTAAAATTTTTATGTAATAATACTTCTTCTCTATTTTGGGTTTGTTTCTTATGTGTCCCGTTTATTATCCTCTGTTATTTTGCATGTTGTGCTGTTCAGTGTTACTGACCATCTGGCTGTACACTCAGCGTCTTCATAAAAGAGATCTGTATTAAAATGAATTACCCTGAGCCCAAAAACCTTCACAGCTGGTATTATAAACCAAACGCTAAGGTAAATGAAAAGAATGCAATGAAACTTGCATAGAGGGCGCATCAAAGACAATCGAAAACAATGACAGAATTTTGACTTCTAAACCTGTAAGACAGTTTGTAATACCTACGTGTAGGTGAGAGGATAATACAAAAATATACCTAAAAATACAAGGGAAATGATATAGGCTGGTTTTAGGTATCATTTACAGAGCCAGGGATGGTCATTTTTGTGCATTGTAATGAACCTTCGAGATCCGTAACAATGAGGCATTCCTTGGTTTAAAATTCGAGTACTGTGTTCCACTTATTGTAATTTTATTATTATTAAATAGTGAAGAAGAAATGGCAGTTGCAATTCAGAATCTCTCGTTCTATCAGAGTCTTATGAAGACGAGGTTGTAAGTGCATACCACTTCCACTTATAATTCTCGAATTCTACGAAATAGAGCTCTTGAGACTTATTCTTATATACTCCTCGGCTCTACGGCCCACTGAGATCCTTGACCTCCTTAATTACGGAGGCCCATAACTCTTGGAATATCATGCAATTTAGAACATCCGGTTTATCACTTCGACAGATGCAACACGACGCAGCGGAAGTCCTCACTGTAAATCGTTATACAGAAATGTTGAGTGCAAAATACAATAGGTAGGTGTACATTGTCAAACGAAAAGGCTTCAAGAGGGGCAAATTGTTTAGTAAGAAAGAATACTGTATTCTGTCCCATTTAATTGAAACAAAAAGTGTGATTCCGTCGGAAAAAGAATCGTTACATCTTATGTTAAGAAAACGCTTCCGGAGGGCCGTAACTACGGTACTAAATTATTTGGAAAAGGTTCTACTACAGAATTTACACACTTTGCTAACAGAGATGTTTATACTTGTCTATAAATTGAACTAGACTGCTAGATCTTAACTAAAGCGAAGATCATTAAACAAGCAAGACAGGGCGAACACTAACATTAAATGTTCTCCTTAGGTCATATGACGTTGTTAAATAAGCTGTGAATTACTAGAACGTTAGATCGGTTGAATAATTCATTTAGCTTTATCATCATTTACAACGGACGAGTTAGCTTAGGAGAGTACTATGGTATCTAATATGAAATATCAATTTTGATGTATGTACCGTGTATCTTGAACATTTCATTATCCAGACCAACAAATGCATAACATATGTACATATATTTAAAATATTTGATGTTTTTTGACGTTTTGCTGACCGTGCATCTCAGTATATTTATCTCAATAATTAACCAACTTGATGCACAAAACTTTTGTTTCACAGTAAGTTTCATTTCATGCCTCTACATGTTTCGAGCACATGTGCTCGAAACATGTAGAGGCATGAAATAAACTTATTGTAAAACAAAAATTTTGAGCATCAATTTGGTTAAATACTGAGATAAATATTTTATATATCGTAAGTACTACATGTGTCAATGCATCGTCATCATCTTCAGGGAGTCTTATATTGAGTTTGTAATCTGACTGAACTTTGTAACTTTATCAATGTAGAAGGTTAAGACTCCCTGAAGATGATGCAGATGCATTGTAACATGTAGGAGGGCTTACGATATATAAAATATATATCGGTTGTGTATTTGTTGGTCTAGATAATAAATTAAAAAATAAAGTTTAACGAGTATCGAATATCACCACTGAAAACAACCGGATGCGGCAGAGAGATTGAAATGTTTGTTATGTAATTCGGCGTTAAATTTTTAATTCACAGGAATTATGCCTTACGAACTGCTTAAGAAGTCGAATCATTTAAAGTAGCCTAAACCATGATGACGACGATGATAGTAATGCTGACGGTAATAATAATAATAATAATAATAATAATAATAATTTGTCTTTTGCTTTTAAAGAAAGAAGGAAATTAACAATAGGCATATTTTACAAAAATCAAAGTGTCTCCACAAAATTCTGGGCGCTAGCTGCCTGAGTAGAATAAAGAAAGTTCCATACTGAGGTCCTAAAAGTATTAGGGCCCGGCGTAAAAACTGCAGACGCCCGACCGACCTGGCTTCCTGGTTGGTGGATTCGTGATCACATGCATAAATTCATCTCTACCTTTGCAAAGAAAAGGTACCTCTCACAAGAACAGCTAACAAAAGTACCTCTGACCGCACCCACTTCCTTTGTTTCACGAAAAGTCAACAACGGATACCATGAAGGCGAAAACAGATGTGGGACTGTAGCGAATGGTTCACAGAAATAGGAAGCATTTACGAGTGGCCAGAAAGCATCCTTCTGAAGAGCCGAAAGGCACTAACACCAAAGCCATACAGTTAGGGAAGTTCAGAAATTTAAGGTATGCAACTTCAGAAAAATAGCAAGTTTAACTGAAATAATGGCATATATATATATCGTGACTAACAGAGCTGCTTTGAATTGGAGAGTGGATAAAAAAATCTTAGAATATATAATATATAATACGCAACACGACGACTGTCTCATTATCAATAAGACACCCACATTGAACATATTTAAAGAAACCAAACACAAAAACAAATTTGGGAAATTTAAGAAATGCGTTTATACATTCACAAATTTACCGTTATTCATGGCATTATTTATAGAAATGTGGAAATGATAAGATAACTAATGAATTGGCTCTTTAAATAAAAAATTAAATTCTGCCTCAGTCAAATATGCTTAAACATCAAAAATTTATCTCCTATAAGCCCATGGCGATTATTTAGTGCCTGTTTTGTTTTAGATGTTTGGCATTTCTGAACAACGCCTAAAAGAATCACTCATATCTCTCATCGTTCTGTCCGTTTTTGTTCTTGTGACAAATTGAGAAGGACTGAACACATTTTCACTATGTTTTGTTTCAGATTTTACCTAACACAGCAGAATTACATCAATTTATATTGAAAAAGGATAGTTCTAGTGATGACTTAACATACAGTTCTGCATACCTTTCAGTTTACATATAGAATGTAAATTGTTAAGTATATGTAGAAGAGAAATATTGTTCATGGCTAACGTGTAGAAGAATCAGACACTTTTTTTTTATTTTAATGCACTTTCCAATAATTATTATTTTCCTGAACATAATTAAACAAAATGACGATAAGAATTCAGCTTGGGTTGGGAATGGTATTAACCTATAATGTTCTTCCAAACATCATTCCACATGAAGAATGCTTTTGTTGTGTTTTGGTTTGTTTTGGGGTGAGATTTATCGTTTTCCTGTCATTTACTCCACTACAACTAAGAATTTGAAACAAACGTCGAAAAAGTAATATTAATAAATACTCCTGCTGCCAGCGTGTGGAACAGCAGTGGTACATGGGGCTTAATATTTATTCTTTGTTCCTCCAAGGTATAAATTTTATATCTCGCTGAATTAAATACGCCTCAACTGACAGTCAAATAGTTACAAGTCGAATTAATCTATATTTACTTTTAATATATAATCCATTGTAAACTTATTGTTCATTTCAGGGAAAAAATTCCCTGTCGCAAGTGACAGACAGAACAATGAACATGCTTGTTATGACAAATAGGTAAATTTTTATAACTTTTTCTTAATGTTCATGTATGTGTCGATCTGTTTAACGTATCAGATTAAAGCTGGGAAGCCTTCGTTAACCCTTATTTTGTTAATGTGGAGAATATGGTGATCTAATAATGCCAGCAAGTGGCAGATGGGATTTAACTCGGCGTTTAAAGGGTTAAAGCAGACTGAGCGAAACATAGAGTGCGAGAAAGGAGTATTATGTCACTGAATATACATACATACTCGATAATCCAATCATCGTACGCATGCCTTAGATCTACTATTTCCAAAGAAATTCAGTTTTAAAGACTTCTGCTGATGGTAAGTTTTAAGAGATGTGACCAATGTTCTGGACACCGCTCGGTAAGAAGAACTCACGTTTCGGAGCTTATACCATACGTCCTCATCAGATGGAAAACGGAGTGGTACAACCTACTTTGGTGGGCCCATGAGAAACAGCTTGTCTTTACCTCTGAACAGAGGGCAAAAGCCTAGCTCTTACTGACGGGTCCGCCAAATTTATGTCCTCCCTTTCTCCTCTTCACTTAGATATGAGGACAGATTTTTTCACCGAAACCTTCTTTGTTTCTAACCTAAAGCTAGTCATATACGTCTTTAAATACGTTCTGTATTAAATTTGTGTAAGTATGTTTGGGTGTACAAAGTTTTGATCTTTGACAAACGACGTCACAAAAAACTCTTTATGTTTTACGTTAACTAATTAATGTAAAATAAAACTTCTGTATGAAGTGCAACGTCACAATGTGGATTTCGACTAAGTCAAGCTATGAGATAAGCAGGTGAGGCGATGTAATTTTTTACATGGATTTAGGACACATATGCAGGTTCTATGCTGATATAGCAAAGTCCCCATTACCCGAGCCTAACGGGACAGTGTTCTATATTCCTTCAATACTTTCATGAAGAGACTGATTACGATATAGAGATGCGTTTAGTTTCTACGGCTACGGAATCATATGATTCATATTAGCCTTGTAAATTTTGCAAGACAGAAGTATGTATTACCAAGCGGGGAAAGTGGATTTTACAAAATTCCTCTACGATTAGCATCATCTAGTCTGTGGAGTTACTCAATTTAAAACTTGAATTTTTCCGAATGACATTTGTGTAGTGATTTGGACGGTCGTTTTAAATTTACTTTAATTTGAGTTCAAGCAATAAAATTTACCTAAAAGTTTCTTATCCAAAACAGCTGTAAATGATAAACTTTACAACTTACGTGACTGTGACTGATTGATGAATTAATTCCTGCCCTGAATGAACATGACCTACCACATCTAACGGCCTAAACGACATTGACAGAGCCCTTACGGAAGTAAGGGGGAGGGGTGTGAATAAACGTGTAGTAGGGCGATGAGAGAAGGATCGATCCCTAACCTATGATTCTTCTTAAAATAAAGCTAATTTACACATAGTAGTCTTTAAAATGTAATCACTTTGCTGTAAATAAATTATATTTATGTCTGTGCAATGGCAGCTAAGAAAGGCTGTACGGTAGCGAGGACGTTACTATATACACACATGTATTCAATTTAATAAATATTTATATTCAACCACAATTTTTATTTTTTCATTTTGTTTTCAAACACATTATATATGGACAGGTTTCACAGTACATTATGTATATTAGGGACACTACACTTACATATAGATACAGCTACCAATAAGAAATTCAAATTTGCACTTCGACAATAACGTCAGACTAAAAAAAACACAATAAATCACGAAAAAATTATGAGGTATTTCAAAGCCTAATATAATTTAAGCCTATTTTATATATAAACATCTACGATGTTTTATATATGTATATAGATTTCTATGTTTGTGTGTGTGTGTGTGTGTGTGTGTGTGTGTGTGTGTGTGAGGGAGTGAAATTGAGATTAGACTCAAATAATGACTTGACTCGTTTTAAATATAATAGGCCTATGCGTACGTATAGTTTGGCTTACTCTGCATCTTTAGGTGCATTCGTCTTTACAAGGGCGAGAGACTCGGTCGCCACTATGTCATTGTTGTCATTTGCAAATTTACAAAACTACTTTACAAAACTTAGTGTGGCTAAAATTTGTCGTATACTGTCTTTCAGAATATGAAAGACGCATGTCAGGTCGTTTCATGGACATTAAGCATAGTTCAGATCACCGAAATTTATTTTGATGGCACAAGGGTTCTTATCAGGTAGGCGTTATCGTGAGTGATTCTAAAGTATGCGAACCATTTGTTTAAGTGAAAATGGTTCTTATCAAAATATGGCATTTGAAATTTATGATTTATACTTAGGCAATTATTTTGTATAAGTACTTATTCCAAACTTAAAGTTTCAAGGACATTAGTATTTCACCCACTCGGACGTATCACTGACTTTTCTTAATACGTATAATTGGTAAATAGTTAGATTCTGGAAATGCAATGTCAACTATGTCAGCAGTGTGAGACAATAGCGTTAATTTAAAGATGCGTTGTCTGAAGAAACAGTAAGTCCATAAGGGTACTGCATGTGGCGTAAGAACTGTGAATTCTAATATTCACAAAGTGTTTTTTTCTGGAAGGATTTTGTTTATATTACTAATATTTACGTATCGCCATAAATAAAACATTTTTCTTGAATTTCTTTACGTATATAAGATGAAAACTGCATACAATATCAGCTCAGTCTTGGAAACTCATTGCAGTTAATATCGTACCCAAAAAGAAATTTTAGGACTTGTATTTACGTATATATGACTGGTATGTACTGGCTGCCAAATATGTTAAAGAAAATTGCATAAAGAGAGACCAACTTTAAGTCATTTGCTTTATTATTTCATTATTTATTGCTCAACATGTTTCGGATATTAATACATCCATCCTCAGGAGCTTGCGACTTATTTGATGTGTTATTTCATGGGTTGTATTGTTCTGGTTCGGTGTGTGTTGGTGTTACGTTGTGGTTTGGCTGAAGCCTGCATCCGGATACCACACCACCCCAGCCAAACCACAACGTAACACCAACACACACCGAACCAGAACAATACAACCCATGAAATAACACATCAAATAATTCGCAAGCTCCTGAGGATGGATGTATTAACATCCGAAACATGTTGAGCAGTAAATAATGAAATAATAAAGCAAGTGACATCAAGTTGGTCCCTCTTTATTCAACTATCAAGATGATGCACGGTCCAATAAACATAAGATGTTAAAGAAAATTTTGGTTGGCGTTGGTGACTATAATGATAGTTCTCAGACTCAACTCTTTATAGTGCCTATTACAGATTTAGATAAAATATATTCACGTTTATTCCCCCGTTCTTCATCACCTAGCAGATTATCCTAAGAGGATTAGTTATAAAGACTACGGGGAAGGGCGATCGTGTTTGGTTCTGAGAACACACATTACGAATGCGCAACCTCTAGTATTTATGTCTAATTTATAATAGTTTTAGCCTAACACACGCACGCGCGACGTAACGAAAAGCCCGAACAATTCTCGGAACTATTTATGAGGAACTGTACGCCCATCTGTGCGGGAACTGCGCCCCACAGCGCTCCCGGCTACAAAGTAAACGTATATTTTTATGCATTTTTGTACAATTACTACAAAACCACACTGACAGTATTGGGTACTACGAAAAGTCACAGTGACTCCAGTTCTCAGACTACAGACATTTTTACGTGACAAAACATGTGTTTTTTTATGCTTTCATTATCGAATATGTTTCTTATTACATACGAACGCGCGCAAAACCATGTGGTTTAAATCAAGTTATATTTAATATTTATATATTTATAGGTACTTTTTAATTTCATACGGTATATATAGAACTCGACAAGACACACAAGTATTTATATATATAGAATCTTCCTTCCGAAAAAAAATACTTTTATACAAAGACGATGAAGAGAAGTCGATTTATGTCAAAAAAGAAACAAAAAAAAATGGTATAAGATGAACGACTTTGTGCCTTTAAATAATTATTATATTACAGTATTGAAATATCGTTCTTATTGAATACCTTTTTTTTACTTATGTTCGACTTATTTAACAAATCTCAAACGAAGGAAATAATAAAATTAAACGGGGAGATTAAGGATGCAAGTTCGAATAAAATGCTAGGTATTAATTATAAAGTACTGAACACAACACAAATTATTTACCTAATGTCGCCTATACATATTATACAATTTCGGAACAAAAATATTTGTTACATACTGGTGTTTAAATAAATTACACTGCATAATACGTGCTATATTTATAATAAGTATTACGTATACAACATTTTGTAATTACAAAAGATGTAGGGGACATAATTCATCTTGCGCATTTCATAAGCTCACTGGACAAAAATTAAACATTCATGCACAAAAGGAAACTGTAATGTCCTAATGGGTAACTTCTTGTTTTGTAACTTCAAAATCAAGGAAGCCTGCTACCGTACAAAAATTAATTCTTTTCACAAGCAATAAATTTCCGTTACGCCAATAAATCTCATTATTAATTTTTCCTAAATTTGGTAGTAAAAAGGATGTGAGGGTAACAATTGCAGGTACAGACCAACCTACACAGAATTATGTTGCTTTTAAATAAATATTTTATCATTTAAGCCCAGTCAGACCTCACATAATTAGACATATCTATTCGTGTGCGTTTAAATATTAATAAGAAATTATCTCTTTATCAACATAAACTCGTGAAAGTCAAAATAACTTGCTTAGTTTAGTGAACTAATTTAGATTCGCTTGCAAGACAAATGAATTAGTTCTGACGCTGGGTAAAAAAAGGATGATTTTCTGTACCGAGAAACAGGGTTGGCGTTTGGAGCGCGAAATACGAAGATGAAGGAGCAAAAATATAAAACGATTATTTCTACGTAACCTTTGGTACAATTGCTGTTAGAATGAAAACAAGAAATCAATTATCCACTCTTTTTAAGAATGCTGGAACGATGATTAAGAATACTATCCCCCGAACTGCTTCCACTAAAATATCCAGCAGAAACTTTTGACATCATATTGTAGGCCTATTAGTTTTTATCTCAAGCTATTTGAAATAAAATATTTTCCATCTCATTGCACATAAGTATGACTTCACCAAAGTCAATAAATTTATTTGTGACTTCTGAATTGATGAATGTTACTTTCAATATGAAGATAATATTACAGACAAATCAAATTTATATTCTGTGCCGAAATATATATCCCGGAAATATTTTGTACCTGAAATACTCATATCAGAACTTTAATATTTTCAAGCACTTAACCATTTAAATCGTAACATATAGGACTACTGAAGCACTGGTTTTGGAAAATTTTGACATAACTGTACTCCATATTAAAAAGACTCATCAAGTCCTAAGTCGTGTGTAATCCTAAGGAACGTGTAATACAGGTAGGTATTATAAAAATGACACAAAATCTTAAATTAAAATTATTTTAACATTTGTGTAACAGCTCACAAGTAAACACAAGTATTACACGTTTCCTACAATGACTGCCTTGACATATACCTATCGGTTATATTAACAGAACCCTTACGTCTTATTCTATGAAAATGGCGCCTCAATCTCTGCTCTAGTATTCAGCACATTTGCCATTTTCTTAAATTTCATTAACACCACTTTCTTTAAACTTTCACGGCTCATATAGATCACATATATAAATATACATAGCTTCTTTCCTTCAGTTCCAATCGTATTTAATATTGACACTTGCTTTTATCACACGCTCACACGTCACGTCAACACACACAATTCAGTGGTGAAATGTATCACCAATTTTTTTAAACACAAATTACAGGCTATCCATTCAACAATCATTTTAAGAATTTGAATTCTTTTTAAATGAGTTCTAAAATTTCACCATTGTTAGTTATGTGATAAAGTACTGTAATTAGGAAACATTTAATATTACCTCAACAGTTCTGTCCAATTAGAACTAGTTTTAAAAGAGTAACCCACAATAATGATCCGGGTCGATGATGAGCAGTTCGAGGTAAAATTCAGTTTTATTCTACTCTTGTTGTTTTTGCGGAGCATTTACTGTAGCACTAATCATCAATGGCACCGGTTAACTGAACATGTTTACAATATTTCTATCAGCAGCAAATCGACACTGACCTTTTTGTTGTGGACGCTGGAGAAATTTCCAGAAGAAAAATCTGAAGTCTGCTCTCTCCTGTTGAAATGAAGTTCAGGAACTGCAGGTGTTACAGGCGATTGATTGGCTGTAGTAATTCGTATAATCACTTGTGAAGATCTGAGACTGCTACCATATGTTGAAGATTTGTTGTTGCAAATTGCAGTAGTGATATATTTATTTGGGGGAATACTGGTATCACTTCAAATATATTGGACAATTTTGCGAGTTATTCACTGCTGTTGGCACTAAAATTTCCTATTGTAACATTTTCTTGTAAACTTTTGATTGCACAAATTCTTTTAAAAATAAAAAGAAAAAGACTTGAAACACTCTGCACATCCATTAAGTATCTTCTTTGAGATCGTACATATCAATTGCGGGACTTGGTACGTATTCTAAAGTGTAATATTAAAGAACTGTAGGTGTTCACTGTGTCGTAATGTTCGTCTGGTTTCTTCTTCCAACATCTTTGAATATTATGCTACACGCTTTAATAATATCTACATTTATGTAGTTTTTACTCTATGTCCCGTGCATCAAAGTTGGAGGGATTTATTACGTATATAGGTTTTATCCTCTTTTCTTCTCACACTTTCAACCATCGCTATTGTTCTTAGTATGACTATTACTTTTTTAAAAAAGTTCTGTCTTCATCATCAGAAATTCACTTGTAGGATTCAGATTAAATATTCTTTTTTTCCGTCCCGAAAAAATTCGATTTTGCTGAGGAAATATTTCAGTTCCGTATGCCATATTTAATAGACATTTATGAATTACGATCACAATCTCGACACTGATGTACTCGCTTTAACCTTCAGTAAGAATACTTCATTCTCTAATGCACTGACATTGGCTCCAATTTTCAAGGGGATTTGTATTCTTAATTATCTTTCCATAACAGAACTTAAATAGGGAAAAGGAAAAATCGTATCCAAAAATATTAGCTAGCTGTTCGTAATTCTAACTACTTTTTCACAGTCCGTGTAGGTGATGGTAAATTTGAGTAACACAAATCCGCCAAAAATATGTGTTCTCTTGAATTTCTTTCAACGAAATCCGCGGAAGTTGTATGTATACACCAAATCACTTGAGAGAGTACGTGTCATGGAAAACTTCGGTCACTGAGAGAGCACAATAAACACGCAATATGAAGGAGACTATGAAAGCAGGTCCACGTGAATATAATCATTATTACAGAAGACGAGTAGAGTTACTTCCCTTCGAGACAGACTTTCAACTTCCTCAGGGTCGTTTGTGAGTTTATAATCACCAACTGCAATTGAGGTCATTTTAGATGGTTTCAAAAGAAAAAACTCACTGACAGAATTTATAAGTCAAAAAAAGTATCTAAAAAGATAACGAAGTTTAGTTTGTTCCGCTTAATTTAGGGGTTGTGAGGGGGAATTTCTATTCTTCACTGTGGTGAGGTTTGCGGTGTTATGTCCGAGCTTGCGCTTCCGTCACCGTTTTGACCACCCTCAGGTTTCGACTTATTTTCTTTCTTCCACTTCATACGTCTGTTCTGGAACCAGATCTTTATCTGCCGCTCAGTGAGGCACAGAGCGTGGGCGATCTCGATCCTCCGCCTTCTGGTCAGGTAGCGGTTGAAGTGGAATTCCTTC
>Ga0123352_10000997_pt1 | contig 36426 bp, 32 predicted proteins | sample TergutLab28metaG_FD_89700 | JGI IMG/M metagenome (GOLD analysis project Ga0123352, IMG submission 89700) | Labiotermes labralis P1 segment gut microbial communities from Petit-Saut dam, French Guiana - Lab288 P1 | ecosystem: Host-associated > Arthropoda: Insects > Digestive system > Gut ... | reverse complement strand
TAGGTCTGGTTTGCAACACCAAATTCCAACCTAGGAGGTGAACTAAATGGAAAACCAGTACACAAACAACAACATAAACCACCGTAGCATGATGCAAACAGACATGTGGACACAGCTATTCGATTTAATAACAAGACTTGTCACCATTGAAGAAAATTTATACGGTAAGAATGTTTATGACTTACAAGAACTATATGATTTTGCCGAAGAAATTGAGAGAAGGGTTCTAGGATTGGAAAACCCCCCAAGTTAAAAACCAAACCTCTAAAACTTGAATAACCCACTTTGTAACTTTGTATGGTTTAACGCCCTCTTATAAGAAGGGCGTTTTTAGGTTATGCTGGTTACAAAAACAAAAAAAGCGTGGGCAATTTACCCCGCTCATAAAATATTAAAGAAAAACCAAAAAAGTGCTTGACACACAACAAAATCAATGGTATAATTATCTTCTCTATTTTCTTGCCATATTTTGGACGCAGCAATCCACGGACTTTACTACTTGATATATTATATCACAGAAGAAATAAAAAATCAATAATTTTTTTCAAAAAAATTGTCGCAACATCGTAAACCTGATGAAACCACTACTAAATCACAAAATAAAAGGGGTCGGTGCAATGGAAAAGGGAAGAATCTCTCGCTTGCAATTAGGCAAGGCGGAGAGGATGAGCTACTCCAAAATAACAGACGAAATTTTGGAAATGCCAAATTTGATAGAATTGCAAAAGGACAGCTATCAATGGTTTTTGGCAGAAGGGTTGGATGAGGTTTTTACAGACATTTCACCCATAACCAATTTCGGTGAAACCTTGGTGCTTGAATTTGCAGGGCATTATCTGGACACGTCGGACACCAAATATACTATAGAAGAATGTAAGGAACGGGACACCACCTATTCAGCACCCCTTAAAATTAAGGCACGCCTTCGCAACAAGGAAGCCAATGAAATTAAAGAACAAGAAATTTTCATGGGGGAATTTCCCCTGATGACCGAGAACGGAACATTTATCATAAACGGAGCGGAACGTGTTGTTGTAAGTCAACTTGTCCGCTCTCCTGGCATTTATTACAACTTGGAGTATGACAAGTCGGGTAAGCCATTGATGTCCTCTACTGTAATTCCAAACCGTGGTGCTTGGATTGAATATGAAACTGATAGTAATGACGTTTTCGCAATCCGTGTGGATAGAACCCGTAAATTGCCTGTTACCAGCTTTATACGTGCCATGGGTGTTGGTACAGATGCGGAAATTATAGAGCTTTTTGGGGAAGAGCCGAAAATTACCGCTTCTATTGAAAAAGATGCCGCAACAAATAAAGACGAAGGCCTCCTGGAGGTCTATAAGCGTTTACGCCCAGGTGAGCCGCCAGCCGTAGAAGCATCTGAATCTCTTTTGCGTTCCATGTTTTTTGATAATAAGCGTTATGATTTAGCAAAAGTTGGTAGATATAAATTTAATAAGAAGTTACAATTGCGTAACCGTGTTAAGGGTCTTACTTTGTCACGTGATGCGGTAAGTCCTATAACTGAAGAAGTTATTGCACCAGCTGGCACTGTGATAACCTTGGATTTGGCAGATGAAATCCAATCTACTGGTGTTGGCTATGTTTGGGTTAAAGTTTGGCGTGGTGAAGAAGAAGCCGAAACAAAGGTTTTGACTAACAATACCGTGGCGATTGCCCCTTTCCTTGAACTACGTGATATTGACCCTGCTGTTGTTGGCATTAAAGAAATGGTGCATTTCCCTGTTCTTATGGAGCTTTTTATGGAGCATGATGAGGATACGGAGCTTATCCAAGCCCTGAAAGCCAACCGTAGCAAGCTTGTGCCGAAGCACATTACCGTGGATGATATGATGGCGAGTATCAACTATATCATTGGTTTGGATTATGGCATTGGTGGCAAGGACGATATTGACCATCTAGGTAATCGCCGTATCCGTGCCGTTGGCGAGCTTTTGCAGAACCAATTTAGAATTGGCCTTTCACGTATGGAGCGTGTTATCCGTGAGCGTATGACAATTCAAGAGCTTGATGGGCTAACCCCTCAATCCCTAATAAATATTCGCCCTGTGACGGCTGCCGTCAAGGAGTTTTTTGGAAGCTCCCAACTTTCCCAATTTATGGAGCAGACCAATCCGCTAGGTGAGTTGACCCACAAGCGTCGCCTGTCCGCCCTTGGACCTGGTGGACTTTCCCGTGACCGTGCGTCTTTTGAGGTACGTGACGTGCATGACTCGCACTATGGTAGAATGTGTCCGATTGAAACCCCAGAGGGACCAAACATCGGTTTGATTAACTCGCTGGCGACATATGCCCGTATCAACGAATACGGATTTATAGAAGCACCATACAGAAGGGTAGATAAAACAGCCACGCCACCAAAGGTAATGGATTCCTTTGTTTATGTTACTGCAGATGAAGAAGAAAATTTTGTGGTTGCACAGGCGAATGTGCAGTTAAATGAAAAAGGAGAATTTGTGGCAAGCCGTGTACCTGGTCGCCACAAAGATATTATTAATGAATTTCCAGTGTCTGAGATTGATTTAATGGACGTTTCGCCAAAGCAGATTGTGTCTGTGGCGACTGCCTTAATCCCTTTCTTGGAAAATGATGACGTTTCCCGTGCCTTGATGGGTTCTAATATGCAACGCCAAGCCGTGCCGTTGATGCGTACAAATTCGCCAATTGTTGGTACTGGTATGGAGTATAAAGCTGCCAAGGATAGTGGTGTGTGCATTATTGCCAAGCGTGAAGGTGTAGTGGAGAGTGTGTCTGCAAGCTCTATTGTTGTAGCGACACCCACGGGTAAAGACCATTACAAAGTTGTTAAGTTTATACGAAGTAACCAAGGTACTTGTGTCAACCAAAAGCCTATTGTTAAAATTGGTGACAAGGTGCAGGCTGGTGATATTCTTGCTGATGGTCCATCGACCCAAAACGGTGAGCTTGCCCTTGGGCAAAACCCTCTAATTGGCTTTATGTCGTGGGAAGGTTATAACTACGAAGATGCAATACTTCTAAGCGAGAAGCTGGTGCAAGAGGATGTTTATACATCTGTCCATATCGAAGAATATGAGTCCGAAGCCCGTGACACCAAACTTGGTCCAGAAGAAATCACCCGTGATATTCCTAATGTGGGCGAAGATGCGTTAAAAGACCTTGGTCTAGACGGGATTATCCGTGTGGGTGCGGAAGTTCGCCCTAATGATATTTTGGTGGGTAAGGTTACACCAAAAGGCGAAACAGAGCTGACAGCAGAAGAACGCCTATTGCGTGCAATTTTTGGTGAAAAAGCCAGAGAAGTGCGTGATACATCTTTGCGTGTCCCCCATGGTGAAAGTGGTATAATTGTTGATGTTAAAGTGTTTAGCCGTAAAAATGGCGACGAACTGCCACCAGGCGTTAACCAAGTTGTGCGTGTTTATATTGCCCAAAAACGTAAAATTAGCGTGGGCGACAAAATGGCGGGTCGTCATGGTAACAAGGGCGTAATTTCTCGTGTGTTACCTGTAGAGGATATGCCGTATCTTCCCAACGGCCGCCCGCTTGATATTGTACTAAACCCGCTGGGCGTGCCTTCTCGTATGAATATTGGACAGGTTTTGGAAGTTCACTTGGGGCTTGCTGCAAAAGCATTGGGTTGGAAGGTTGCAACCCCTGTATTTGACGGGGCATCCGAAATGGAAATTATGGACACCCTGCAACTTGCAGAAGATTACACCAAAATGAATTGGGAAGATTTTGAAGCCCAATGGAAGCCTATTTTAGAGCCTGATATTTTTGCAGGTCTTGAAGCTAATAGGGATAATCAGAGCGAATGGAAGGATATGCCAATCACCCAAGATGGTAAAATCCACCTTCGTGACGGTCGTAGCGGAGAGTATTTTGACAACCCTGTAACCGTTGGATATATGCACTATTTGAAACTGCACCACCTTGTGGATGATAAAATCCATGCCCGTTCTACTGGTCCATACTCCCTTGTTACGCAACAGCCCCTTGGCGGTAAAGCCCAGTTTGGCGGTCAGCGTTTTGGTGAGATGGAGGTTTGGGCATTGGAAGCCTATGGTGCCGCTTATACCTTGCAAGAAATTTTGACCGTTAAGTCTGACGACATTGTGGGGCGTGTTAAAACCTACGAAGCCATCGTTAAAGGCGAGAATATCCCAGAACCTGGTGTACCAGAATCCTTCAAGGTCCTCTTAAAAGAGTTGCAGGCTCTTGGGCTTGACGTAAACATCATGGAGGGCGGCAAAAAGATTGCTATGCCAGAATCCAGCGATGACGTTGAGGATTTGCCTGTTAATATCGAAGGGCATGAGCGTGATGACGACGGTGGCGGTTTCCTAAAGAAATCAACCCGCAGTTTCGCCGACCATCAAGAAATGAGCGGTGCTGGAACTGGTTTTGACGCTTTAGCCAGCGCCATAGCATCATCAGACGACCTTGATATGGATGGTTTTGATGACGAAGAAGATGAAGACGACGATGACTTTGATTTGGCACTTAACACCTCAAAGGAAGCCAAAGAAACATTTGACCCCGATGAAATGGAAGAAGCTTCGGGATTGATGAACGCTGACGATGAGGGCGATGACGAGGATGAATAATAGGAGGGCCTAAATGGGTGCTGTAGCAGATAATCGTAACGAAAATGCAATAAATTTTGATGCTATACAAATTGGTTTGGCTTCGCCTGAAAAGATTAGGGAATGGAGTAGGGGAGAGGTCAAAAAACCCGAAACCATCAACTATCGCACGCTAAAGCCAGAACGTGACGGGCTTTTTTGCGAACGTATTTTTGGACCCGACAAGGACTGGGAATGTCATTGTGGTAAATATAAGCGTATTCGTTACAAAGGTACGGTTTGTGACCGTTGTGGTGTAGAAGTGACACGCAAAAAAGTACGCCGTGAGCGTATGGGGCATATCGAGCTTGCTGCCCCTGTGTCCCATATATGGTATTTCCGTGGTATACCAAGCCGTATGGGCTTGATTTTGGGAATGTCCCCGCGTGCCTTGGAAAAAATTCTGTACTTTGCATCTTATGTTGTCTTGGATGCTAAAGATACAGGACTTTCTTACAAGCAACTGCTAACGGAAAAAGAATACAGGGACGGTATCGAAAAATATGGTGAGGATGCTTTCCGTGTGGGTATGGGTGCGGAGTCCGTTAAAGAGCTTTTGGACGGCATACATTTAGAGCAAGAAGCCGCTGAGCTTCGTACAAGCCTAAAAACTGCCGTTGGACAAAAACGTATCAAAGTCTTGAAAAAACTGGAAGTCATAGAAAGTTTTCGTATCAGCGGCAATCAGCCTGGCTGGATGATTATGGATGCTGTACCTGTCATCCCGCCAGATTTACGTCCCATGGTGCAACTGGACGGTGGTCGCTTTGCAACCAGTGACCTAAACGACCTCTATCGCCGTGTTATCAACCGCAACAATCGCTTAAAGCGTCTACTTGACCTTGGCGCACCAGAAATTATCGTGCGTAACGAAAAGCGTATGTTGCAAGAAGCCGTTGACGCTTTGATTGATAACGGTCGCCGTGGTCGCCCTGTGACAGGTCCTGGTAATCGCTCACTAAAATCCTTGTCTGACTTGCTAAAGGGTAAGCAGGGGCGTTTTCGCCAAAACCTTTTGGGTAAGCGTGTAGACTATTCTGGGCGTTCGGTTATCGTGGTTGGTCCAAACCTTAAAATTTACCAATGTGGTTTGCCAAAAGAAATGGCAATTGAGCTGTTTAAGCCCTTCGTAATGAAAAAATTGGTGGAAGATGGTGAAGCACACAATATAAAGTCTGCCAAGCGGATGGTAGAGCGTTTAGAGGAGCGTGTTTGGGACGTTTTAGAGGATGTTATCAAAGAACATCCTGTAATCCTCAACCGTGCGCCAACCCTTCACAGGCTAGGAATACAAGCTTTTGAGCCTGTACTTGTAGAGGGTAAAGCACTTAAAATCCACCCCCTTGTTTGTTCTGCCTTTAACGCCGACTTTGACGGTGACCAAATGCCTGTTCACTTACCTCTTTCTGTGGAAGCACAGGCGGAATGTCGCTTTTTGCTACTTTCTCCAAACAACCTATTAAAACCCTCGGATGGTGCGCCAATTACAGTGCCTTCTCAAGACATGGTTTTGGGCATCTACTACCTAACCATGTGCAAACCTGGGGACAAGGGAGAGGGTTACAACTTCAAAGACGAGGCGGAAGCACAGCTTGCCTACGACAACGGCGAAACAACCCTTCATGCCCTCATCAAAGTGCGTAGGGAGATTGACGGCGTACGCCAGATGGTAGAAACCACCGTAGGTCGCATCATTTTCAACGAAGCCATACCACAAAACTTGGGTCTGGTGGACAGAAATGACCCCGCAAACACCTTTTTATATGAAGTTAATTATAGATGCGGTAAAAAAGAACTGCAAAACATTATACAGCAGTGCATCAACCGCCATGGCTTTACCGACACCGCTGTGGTGCTGGATAAGATTAAAGATTTGGGCTTCAAATTCTCCACCCGTGGTGCTTTGACTGTTTCCGTTTCCGACATGGTTGTGCCAGAAAGCAAAAAAGAAATAATTGCTAACGCCGAGCAGGATGTTGAAAAAATCACCAAAATGTTCCGCCGTGGTTTGATGACCGACCAAGAGCGTCATGCCAATGTGGTAAGCATTTGGAACGAAGCCAATGATACAATCGCAGACAACCTAATTGATGGACTTGGCGAATTTAATAATATCCAAATGATGGCACATTCTGGCGCACGTGGCTCTAAAGCACAGATTAAACAGCTTGCAGGTATGCGTGGTCTTATGACCTCCCCGTCTGGCTCTATTATTGAGCTTCCAATTAAGTCGAACTTCCGTGAAGGCTTGACGGTTTTGGAATACTTCCTGTCTGCCCACGGTGCTAGAAAAACCCTTTCCGATACAGCACTTAAAACAGCAGAATCGGGTTATTTGACCCGTCGTCTGGTGGACGTATCCCAAGACATTATCATCCGTGACGATGACTGTGTGGGCGACAAACCAGAAAAACCTGGTCTATGGATTTCTGCATTCCGTGACAAGTATAACAACGGTGAAATTATAGAACCACTACACGAGCGTATCGAAGGTCGCTGGTCTATCGAGCAAATTAATTGCCCAGAAACTGGCAAGGTATTGGTAGAAGCAGACACCATGATAAGCCCAGACGCTGCCCGTGCTGTAGAACGTTCAGGAATTGAGCAGGTGCATATCCGCACCATACTAACCTGCCGTTGCAAAATTGGACTTTGCACCAAATGTTACGGTTCTAACATGGCAAGTTGTCGTCCTGTTCGCACAGGTGAGGCAATCGGTATCATCGCTGCCCAGTCCATCGGCGAACCAGGTACACAGCTAACAATGCGTAACTTCCACACGGGTGGTATCGTATCGTCTGTAGATATTACCCAAGGTCTGCCTCGTGTCGAGGAAATTTTCGAGGCACGTAAGCCAAAGGGTGCTGCTATCATCGCCGAATTTGGCGGCAAAGTGGCAATGAACGACACCAAAAAAGTCGTTGTAACCGACGAAGAATCTGGCGATAGCAAAGAATATGCCATCCCTTACGGTTCTAGCATTTGTGTTTACAATGGGCAAACCATTAATGCTGGTGACGAAATTATCGAAGGTAGCATCTACCCACACGATATTCTGCGTATAACTGGGCTTCGTGGCGTGCAAGACTATATGCTGGAGCAGGTTCAAAAAGTTTATCGTATGCAGGGTGTGGACATTAACGACAAGCATATCGAGGTTATTGTTCGCCAAATGCTAAAACGTGTTCGTGTAGAAGAAAATGGCAACAGCAACTTCTTACCAGGCTCTCTAATCGACTGGCTGGATTTTGAGGAAGAAAACGAACGCCTAATAAGGGAAGGGCTTGAACCCGCACAAGGTCAGCGGGTGCTACTTGGTATCACAAAAGCGTCCCTTGCCACCGACAGCTTCTTGTCCGCTGCATCCTTCCAAGAAACCACAAGGGTGCTTACAGAAGCTGCAATTAAAGGCAAAACCGACCCACTTATCGGCTTGAAAGAAAATGTAATTATCGGAAAACTTATCCCCGCTGGCACTGGTATGCGTATGTACCGCAATGTGGACGTGGTGAATGCCGACAACCCCACAACTCCCGTAGAATATACCCAGTACGGTGACCCAGACGATACCATGGTGGTAGAAGATGCCCCACAAGTAAACGATTTTACAACCGATTAAAAACAAAGAAAAATAGCGGCGGGGACAATCCTCGCTGCTATTTTGTTTTCGCATAATATATATTCCATTTGATGTATAATCATCATAGGACTGGGTAGGCACACAACGACGGGAAAGGCTTTGGTTGGTTTTTCACCCCACCTTGCGTGTTTTCAAATTTACCCATCTAATGAATTATACGCCCACTATGGTCGTGACAACGTTATACATTATGTGATAAATCCTGTCGAGATATTTTTGGGTGATGAAAGTAAGTCCTGCTAGAAAATATTTGAACAATTTGTAAATCTGTGCTTGACTATATATATATATATATGATACAATTTGCATATTACTTTTCTAGGAGGAAAAAAGAGTATGAAAAAATTCAAAGGTAATTTGAAAGCAGTTGTTGCCACATCTTTAATTTGGGCAACAGCTTTGTCTGCCACCGCTGTTTTTGCAAACACCGCTGTGTTTGTCCAAGGCACACGTGCGCCTATCCACGTGGTTGTTAATGGTGAAAGGGTAACTTTTACACCAGACACTGCCCCTGTAAACATTGAGGGTCGCAACTTTTTGCCTGTTGCCGCCTTGGCTGAAGCACTTAATATGCCTGTGCATTGGGATGGTGCAACTTCTACCGTGTATTTAGGTGCTAGGGCTGGCGTGCCTACTGCATTTACCAATGCTGTGCCAATATCTGATGCCAGTGAAAGACGTACGGCTGGCGCACCAATCACCGCAGTCGCTAACAATACAAATAGAGGTGTAAGAGTTTACCAAAACGCAGAACTTGAAGGTCGTGCCTTCGCTGATGTTTTGTCCTTTGTTACAGGAGGTCCCCCTGGTAATGTTAGCTTGGAATGGTCACAACATATGCTTAACGGTCAGTATACCCGCCTTACAGGGTATTTAGGTCGCCAGCACGGCTCCACCCTTTATCCAACAAACTTTAGGTTTTATGCCGATGGCGTGCGAATTGCAGAATTTGAACTAACGGCAGGTGGTGGTCTTGTTCATGTGGATTTAGATGTTTTCGGTGTTAATAACCTCAGAATTGAGGCGATTAATCCATCGGGTAGCACCCAAACAAATAGAATTCACGGCTTTGCTGCAACAATCCAATAAATAATATATTAAAAAATGCCACGCAAATAAACGATTTTACAACCGATTAAATACAAACACTGCCATTACAAGACTTGCTCTGTAATGGCAGTGTTTGCATATGCCTTTATTTTGTACTTGACTTTCTATGTAACGACATGTTACAATTCTGTTGTATAAAAAAATAATAAAAATATGGAGGTAGCAAAATGAGAGAAAGAAGTCAAAAGCCTGCAAAAAAGCTTGCTGGTTTGAAAGGTTTTGTTGTGGGTGTTGTTGCAACTTTAACATTGTCCGCAACCATTGTGGCGGCAAACCCTGTTATGAGAGAGGTTTTGTTTGGCATAAATGTTAGCTTTAATGGTCAAATCCAACAATTTGAGGATGATATGCGTCCGTTTACCATGGATGGCAGAACTTTCCTTCCCGTTGGTGCAATTGCTAATATTGTCGGTCTTGATGTTGATTTTGACCCTGCGACCAATACCGTTTTGCTTACTACGGCACATGGACAAGGGGCAACCCCTGATATTCCAACGGCAGCAGGCAACCGTCTTGCGGATACAGCCTTCCACGGCACAGGCTTAAACACCAATGCTAACAACCACACGGCAACCACTGGTTCTGTAAATATGGTTGGGGCAACCCATACAAATGTTACTACATATCAAACAATACACGGTAACCATAACATCGAAACCCACCATAACTTGGGTGGTTCTTACACACGTCTTACTGGTCTTTTTGGGCGTGTAGACGGGCATGCTGGCACAAGAAGTGCGACTGTAACATTTATTGGTGATGGCACGCCAATACATTCTGTTGTGCTTGAAAGTGGTCAAATGCCCGTAAGCATTGATGTTGATGTAACTGGTGTTCAGTTGCTTGTTGTTCGAGTTACTTCACACGCTAATAATGCACCAAATGCAGGTGCTGGTAACACTAGATGGGCTTTATCTGCTGACATTCGATAAACATACCCCAAATAACAAAACAAATCCCGCAACCGTCTAAAAGTTGCGGGATTTGTTTTGTTAAACTTGTGCAGTGTATTGATAAGGCAAAGGAATGTGCCTTCCTGCTGTTTGGATGTCCACTAGATTATTTAGGGTGTCCACCAAAATTGCCCTTTGCATGGCTTTGTCATTGGGTGCGCCTGCGTTTGCACCCATCGGTACAAGAGGTGCAACTGCCCTTGGTGCGCCATTTTGGCGGGTTACAGGGGGCAGGGCGGATATGATGATAGTGGGGATGCCAGCCTGCTCAATTGCTCTTTGAACGACGACCGCCGTTCTGTGGCAAGTGCCTCAGCCACCTGTTAAAACCACAGCGTCAACCCCTTCGGCAAGAAGGCGTTTTGCAATTTCTGGACCAGTGTCTTTGGTGAAAGCGTCTTGGTCGCCACCGCCACCCATAAATCCATAATGGAATGGGGCTGTGGCTTTTATAAAGCCTTCTTTTGCAAGCTCGTTAAGTCTATCCACAGGAAACATACAGTTAATGTCCTTGTTTACGTCGGCATTGTCGTAACCCCCGTGGGAAACCATCATTTCGTCCACATGAGCTGTGTTTGGCACAACCCTATAACCTGTGTCCCCTGCCAGATTAAAACGGTCGTCACTTTTAAGGTGAACCCCTGCCGCTGTAGCAAGTGCCACTGTCATATCTTTTAATTCCTTAGTAACCTCCGCCCAAACAGGTGGCGGGGTGATTGGTACAAAAATTTCAGATTGTAAGCCTTTTACTATTGTCATTCGTACTGCTCCTCCCTTTATTTTTCAATACCTGCTATCATATAAACTCTCTATTTTTGTTTACGGTGGCAATACACATCTTTACCGAAACTTCCTGTGTAATGGATTGTCTCCCAACCCCGCTTAATTAAACCCTCTTGGGGGCGATAGTCAAATTTATCGTCACCTGGGCAATCCACCATCCATCCACTTGGTTTGCACACCCTTTCAATTTCTGCAAGCTCTGCCTCTAAATCATCACCAATGATGTGACCGAAAATCACCGCATCAAAGGTGTTGTCAGGAAATGGCAGGTCGGTGACAAAACCCTCTGTTACACGGATATTCGTGTGACCATTTATGGTGGCTTCCGCTCTAATAAAATCTCGAAGGGTGGCTACAGGTTCGATGGCGTAAACATATGCAGCTTTTTCGACAGCGGCAAATGTTAGGCGACCGCTACCAGCACCAATATCTAGTACGGTTTTGTCTGTTAGGTCTACGATGTCATGCAGACGCTTACTGTTCCATCCTGCAATGTATGGGCTGTTTGTCGCCATTTTCTCGGGGGTGGTGTAAATCACCCAATCTGCCATGCTGTTTATAATATAAATTTCCGCCTGTCTTACATCGCCCATGGGGGCATTTGCAGTAATTTCTTCGATTTTTTCGGCATATTGCGGGCAACGGTTTTGGAAATACCATTTAACAACGGGGTTGGCGTTAAGGGCTATACCCATGTTTTGTCGCCAAACTTCCTTATCCTTTCCCCAGCCACTATGTTCAAAAATTAAAGCTATTTGAAAACGCTCCAGCAATAAAAATGTGTTAAATGTGTAATCTTCGGCGTTAATCCATTCTTGGGGCATATTTTCCTCCTTATGACTTTCGTACAAAGTCCATCAAATCTTCAAGGTACAGATAAAATTCAGGTGGCGAAAGGAAAATACCTTCTTTTTGCATTTGCCTGATTTTGGTTTCGCTTGCCCACATTGCGTCGCAAGTTTCCTCTGGCAAAAGCTTCACATCGTCAATATTCACGTTTTGGTGAAAAAGCCATACATCTACGAAAGTTGAGCCAGAATTTTTGCAAAGGAATGAGCGGAAAAGTTGCCCGTTTTCTGGGCGTAGCTCAATACCAATTTCCTCACGAACTTCCTTTAGTGCGGTGGCTTGGCTGTCATCCCCAGCTACTGCTGACCCGCCAACTGCCTCCCACATTAAAGGATAGGGTTTGTTTTCTGTCCTACGAGCGATTAGAAATTCGCCAGCGTCATTTATAATCCACACATTAACAACAAGATGATATTCTCCATCCTGTAACGGCTGTCCACGCCTATGCAAAGCCCCTGTTTTCTGGCGGTTTTTGTCCAATACATCCCACATTTCTACCATGATTACACCTCGCTATGCCTTTGGATAGTCAACCACTTCTGGATATGTCAGCTGAAAACGTACTATTTGTCCAACTTCCAGCGGGCGGTCGTTTATTATCATCCTAAGGGGTAATTTTAACTGTCCCAACCGCCCATTTATGTCAATTGTGACAGAACCTCCTGTCACTTCCACTATTACGCCTTCGTACATTTGTTTGCCCCTACCTTGGTAATGTTTTTTCGTTGTCCACCAGTTGTATTTTTTGACCCGTGGCTTGTTCGATGGCAGTGATGTTGTTTACTTTTACACTTGGTGTCCATTGCTTTTCAGCGGGTTTAACTTCCTCGCCAGCAATTACAGCTTTTATCATCGCCAAAGCTCTTACCGCATCTTCTTTTGTGAGCGTGTTGTTGCACAAAATTTCGTTTTCAATCCCTTCTTCGGACTTGTTAAGGTCAATCATATGCTTCATGTATTTGTTGCCTACAACCAAAGCACCTTGGCGGGCAGAATAGGTCATGCCAACCACAGCAACACCACGCTGACCGATTTGTTCGATATGGCTGGCGAAGTCGATATGATTATTGCCGAAACCTTCGGTTGTAACAATTGCCCCATCAACGTCCATGGCTTCAATCATCATACCAAGGCGTTTGGACACGTAAAATTTGTCCGAATTGGCTTGGGGCGAACCTATGAAGATAATGCCAGCAAGGTCAATATCAGGGTCTGCCATGGCTTCCATAACCAATTGCTCACGGAAATAATGTCGGCTGTTTTCCTTGCTGGCAGGACCAATGCAGGTTAGGGCATGGATTGCCCCGTCTAGTACTTCCAGTGGCGACAGAACAACTGGCAGATTGCCTAAGTCTACATTTGGCACAGCACCCAGCGTCCCAACAGGCTCGTAGGGAAGTATTAGGTTGTCGTGCATTGCCCCTTGACCCATAACCTCCTTAACGATAACCATTTTAGGTTTGCAAGGACGGCGAACCTGTTGAAAATCTTCTTCATGGATACATAGGTTGCTTTCTGCCTTTTTCAAAGCTGTGCGAATTTCCTCCATAATAAAGTCGCTGGCAATGTGGGCGGCAAGAGGTCCAGGGCGTTCCATATTCGCACCTGATTTGATGGTAACTTGGGTTTTGATGAAAATTTCACCCTTATCGGGCGCACCTGGGCGACCCCACATGATATTTTTGTCCATTTCCCCTTCGGATGAGCCAAATTCGCCAATCTGCACACCATCGGCATCTGTGCCTGTGATGACAAAAACGACACCGTCTAACATGCGGGTAATACCGCCACCTAAGTCACCTTCTTCTTTGGTAGCGATTGGCAATACGTCCATTATGGTTTCAGAATAACGCCCATAGTCAGCAGGGGTGATAATTTCTACTTTCATATCTTCTACAAGTTTTGTCCCTGATATTGCGTCTTTGCAAAGCTCTGTGGCATTACGCAAAGTTAGGGTTGTGCCTTCGATTTTGGTTTCGTCACCAAAGATGATGTTGTCGATTTGGAAGTGGCGGCGTTTTAGGGTGCGTAGCGTTTTGGGTGTAGATGTCATAGCCGTTGGGGCGGACGGTACGTCTGCTGGCATGGGACGGGCAATGCCCGACCCTACCGTGGTGGGTATTTCTATTTGGATGTTTTTGCCTTCGCCAATGAATAGTTTTATTGTGTCGCCACCACCGCCATTGATGGATGAAATGTTTGTGGTGGGGGCGGGCATTGCTTGCGCTTCTTTTGTTGGTGTGTTATCTGCACCGCCAACAATTTCTACATATTCTGCCGTCATAGGGGTTAATGCACCAATGGTCTTGATAATTTTGCCACCCATAACCTGCCCGATTGTATAACAATCCGACGGGATGGCTAAAAGTCCGCTATCTTCTAAATCATCAAACAGAGCAGGGTCTTCCAAATTGGCATGGTCGATAATTACCCCCGCTTCAAATCTACAACAGCTTACCGCTGGCTTGTTTGCGTTTTCTTTCACACTTTCAGCACTAATAGCCATTTTGCATCCTCCTAAACAATCTTTTTATTTCCAAAATACTGTGTCAATATTAAAATTAAGGCAGTTCCGCCAAGTACAGCATCCATGAGTCCGAAGGGCATATGCTCAAACATAGCAGATATTGCCATAAAGCAAACTAATGCCGACAAAACAAGACCCCACTTAAAACTCTTTATAAGTCCGATACCTGCAATTAGCCTAAGAACACCCCAAATGACACCGCCAATAGCCACGTCTAGGGGTACTGGGTCAAAAGGGACAAGTGGACTTGGTTCTGCTCCTAAATATAAGGGCAATACTGCAAAGAAACCGCCAATTTCAATAATCCCGTGTATTATTATGATAATTGCTGCCATTTTGTAACGCTTCATTTTTTGACCCTCCTGTACAGCCTGTGGTCTGTTGCCCGCAAAACGTGGTCTGTGGAGTGGTACACCGAAACCCCTAACCTAGGGGCTATTTCCATAACGGTGTTCGTTCAGTCCTCGCAGGTGCCGACCATAACGGCGGTTGCCCCTTCTGACTTTAGCTTCAAAATCTTTTCGGACTGCCCAGGGCAGTTGCCTGGCTCGTCACAACGATAGCGACCGTTTACCTCCACCATTCGCTTGCATTTGGCTACTGACACAACTTCGCCGCCCATGCCAGCTACAATTTCGGTTAGTCTATCCTCATCCGCCCCGCACTCGCAAGCTAGGATGCCAAATTTTCGGTTATCATCAGGGAAAGGCATTGCAACAAAAATTCCGCCCAAAGTTTTGGTTATAGTAGATTGCTTGTCGCCAGCAAATCCCGTAAATGGACCACCCAGCAAAATTTCGCCATGGGGTTGCATTGCACCGCCACAATCGTCGATGTATTTCTGCACAGACATCCCAATTGGTTCGTCCAAATAAACTTTTGGTTTACCATTAAGTCGTCCAGCCACTGTAAAATCTTTGGTTATCACGGGCTTGCCCAGCTCAATTGCTTCCGCTACACGCTTAATAGTTTCTACATTTGACACAATTGCCCCTGCTTCTAAAGGCAACTGACCAGGTTCTAGCTTAACGCCTAGAATTTCCCGCACAATAACCCTTTCGTCTCCCACAGGATACATATCGGGCAAATATCGAATTTCTATATTTGGTTCTGCCTTGCAAGCTCGTGCAATGGCGATTAATTCCTTGGTGTGCTTGGTCTTAATGGCGATATATCCTGTGTCAGCGTTTACCATGTCCATGGCGTATTTTATGCCACGGACAATTAAATCAGCCTGCTCATTTAAGACCTTAATGTTATGGGTTAAAACTGGTTCACATTCGGCGGCGTTAAGGATGAATGTACCACCCTGTAAATCCGTCGAAAATTTTACGTGGGTGGGGAAGCCAGCCCCGCCAGCCCCCACAATTCCAGCGGATTTTACCATATCCAAGCGGGACGGAGCAGGGTCAAGTCCCCACCCTGCAATTTTTATAAATTCTTCGGGTTGGTGTTCGTCCATTTCGATACGCACGGCTTGTCCTATTTCAGCAACTTTACCATAAACACTGGAGTGGACATTTGCTCCTAAACCCTCGCAAACAGCGATTAACTGCCCCTTCTGCACAAGGTCGCCAACTGACACAACAGGGCTTGCTGGCACACCTATGTGCTGCTTTAATTCTATGGTTACAAATCTTGGCAATTTACATCCTCCTCGGTAAAAATTTTATCCACATATTTGCTTGTGAAACCAGCTAAAATCCCACCGTAAGTCAATGAGAAACTTAGCCAGTCACCTACATTGTAATCGCCAGTTAAATCCACAATTAGGTGGTCGCTACTGCTATCAATAGCTTCTACAGACGGGTCGTGGCAGACCATTTGGTTTGAACCTATATCTTGTCGCCCAATTGCCAAAATCCCCCGCTTATGTACGCCCTTGTCTTTGAAAGAAATGGCTTCACCAAAAGCGTTAACATTAGTACGCCCCACAGGCATAGACGGTTTTTGCTGAATTTCGATGATTTCCGCTTGCAGGGTGACAACGTCGGTTTTAAGTCCCTTAAAAGTTTCGCCAAAAGCGGTTTCTCTACCACAAACAATAGCTTCACCAAGGCGAAGATGGTTAATGCCCGCTGGCATCTTTCCATTTTCCAGCAAGTAAAGACTACTAGAGTTACCACCGCTGATGACGGGTAAATCAATTCCAAACCGCTTACGTAAATTATCCGCAATTTCTACCAATTTGTCAAGGTTTTCTTGGGTGGGCAAAACCGCCCCATAGCAGGTTAAATTTGTGCCAATGCCCAAAAGTTCTAGGTTTTTGCAGGATAGGATGAACCCAGCAGTATTTTCGATTTTCTGCGTGTCCTCAAAAAAGATACCCTCCCGTAAATCGCCTAGGTCAATCATTAAAATGACGCTGTGGATTTTGTCTAACTTTTGGGCGGTTTGGTTTAGCTTGTCAAGCGTGTAAATCTCGGAATTTAGTGATATGTTACAATATTCCACAACCCTATCCGCGTCAGAAGGGGAGGGGAGGCGTAAAAGCATAGTCTTTTGGGTAATCCCTTTTGGGTATGCCATAATATTTTCGATGCGACTGTCTGCCAGATAGTCAATAGGCAGGTCTGCCAGCACTTCCACCATTTCTGGATAGGCACAAAAAACCTTTGTTACTGCCGTAACACTAATACCTTGTAAACCGCACATTTCTGCTAAAAGTAGCCCGTTGTGCTTTAGTTTTTTTAAGTCAATTATAAGTTTTGGGTTCATAACTTTCACCTATGAATTATCCGAAGGCGGTTGGCTTGACTTGCGTTTTTTCCAAGCATTTACCAGCAAGTGCAAAGCGACACCAGTAGCCAGTCCAATTGCCGCATTTTGTGCGAAAATTACTACACCCATTATAACGGCAATTCCCTGGTCTTCACGGGTTTTTACCATGTTCATTGCAACGTAACCGCAGGCAAAGCCCGTCAGCAACATGGTGATTAGCATGGCTATGGGGAAAACTGGTTGCAACAGCGTAACTAAGGGAAGGGCAAGAGATGCCACTGCCATGGCAAGTATAAAAGAACTAATGCCATCGTGGAAAGAATTCATGCCCTGCTTGCCCTGCTTATATCGTTCGGCAGTGGAAACTGTTCCACCAACCCAATTAGGGCCTGCCATTGGCACGTATGGCGAAATGAAAGCAAGGATAGCGTTGCGAATACCTATAATTACATTTGTGCGATTGACATTATAGTCTATAACTTCGTCCTTACGCACCTCTCCCGCTTCTTTAATTACTGTTTCCGTTACTACAATCTCACCGAAGGCGATTAGGTACAACAAGACGGCAAGCGGTGCGGCGGCAAGGAAATGTTCAAAGCCAGGAAAACCAATACCGAAAACGGTGAAATTGCTAAACAGCTCGCCAAAAGGCATGGGAGAAATGCCCCATTCTACCCGAGGTAAAGGTAATTCCCCAATGATAATACCCACAACCATTGCCACAATTAACCCAGCCAACATCCCTGACTTACTTATCAAGCGAGTAAAAAAGTTTTTATTTTTGAAGGGAGCAAATTTTAGGGAGTACAATACCACCATACACACCAAAATACCCACAATTCCACTTATCGGGATTGCAGGGCGTACCTCGGTGGCAACAAATAATTCGGAGCTTGGACCAACAACCCTCATAACGGCAGCGATTGCCGCCCCAACCAAAATACCCCCCCGCACAGACACAGGTACAAGGGTATTTATTTTTTTGGCAAGCCCAGTCAGCCCCAAGAAAATAAACAAAAATGCCACAATTAATTGAAGGGCGATAAGGGCATGTACACGGTCAGAACCATAATCAAAAGTTAATAAAAATGGGATAACCAGCGGTATGCCTGCTGTTATCCAGCCTGGGAAAACACTGTCACCTAGGGTGGGGTGCAACATATAAAGCATACTGAAAATGAACACCATCAGCACAGCAACCTCGGTGGATGCACCAATGCCTTCCTGTATGAAACTGACAGCCGCTAGAGCCACAGCAACAAGTGCAAAGCCCTGTATCCCCTCTGGCCAAGACCATTTCCAATGGTAAAATGGTATGCGGATTTTGAATAAACCTGCTGGGATATGTGGCTGTTCTTCCCCGTCTTTTCTAACTGGTCTAAATGACATTTTAATTTCTCCTTGTAAAGTTGGTCGTAGACTTGTATCAAAATTATAATAAACCAATTTCTTTGTCATGGTATATGTCGGTAGTTCGGTACAAGTCCGTTGCAAAGCAATCTTTGTTGATTATACTTAATTACTCTAATTTCGTCAAGGGTTTTGCTGTAAAACAATGCCTGTGCTTTACAATCAAGTTATAAATTTTAGGTTTCTCCAAGGGTTATATGTGCTTCTCTGGAAACCGCAAGTATATAATCCGCACAAAAGCAAAAGATATTTCCAAGGAGTTGATATTATGGATATTGACAAAAACAAAATATATTCACCCGATATGCCGATGGGTCTGGATTTTGCGCTTGCACAGAACGAGGCGGCTCGTGATTACTTTTATTCTTTGCCCGAATCAGCACAAGGGATGATTATTAGTCAAACCCACACCATTGAGAGCAAAGAGGAAATGCAGGCTTATGTCGATTCTTTTGTAGGGAGGATTTGAAGATGGAACAATTGAACGCAAACACAAATCTACAAGGAAGTGTCGCTGCCTTGCCAAAAATGGCAATGGAAATCCCAGAAGCTAGGGCTGATGCTGTCGAAATTACAGCTCTCGTCAAGGATGAGGGCAGGGTTTCGGGTTATCAGCTTTCGAGCGGACTGGTTCTGGATAAGAGTGAGGCGGTATCCTTGGCTAGACAAGGTGGCATCAAGGGTGTTGGTATCTCTGAACGGAGCGGGAACGAATATTTGAAATCCATACCCGATGGCACGGATAGCAACAACCTTGGTAATCTTCCATCTATTACACAAGGATAAACAAAAGATGTGGTCGCTAAATCGCAAAACCCTTTTCGTTGTCGATATTGACCACTCCGATACAAACGCCATTGTGGGCTAGACCTACAATGGCGTTTTAGGGTGCATATTTGCTCTATAATACAAAACCGTGTTTTAATGGGTCACGGTCATCAATTACATAAGTGTTAAGCCCCGTTATATAGGCAGAGGCAGTTATTTCAGGGATAACTGCATCAAAATCACCCACCTTTTCTTCGCCAAGTACTTTACCTTTGAATTGCGTTCCTAAGATGCTTTCGTACACAAAAAGTTCATCTTTTTTGATTTGCCCTTTTGCGTATAGTGCGGCAAGTTTGGCACAAGTTCCTGTTCCGCAAGGAGAGCGGTCAACTTGTCCATCACCAAAAATTACCACATTACGGGCGGTGGAGTCGGGTTTAACAGGGTCGCCATAAATTTCCACCAAATCACAGGTTGTTATTTTGGTTAAGAGAGGGTGTTGGATTTCAACTTGTTGATTTACCGCATCACGTATTTTAAGCCCCGCCTTTGACAACTCCATTGCATTTTCAGGGATGATTTCTAATCCTAAATCATCTGCTTTTACCAAAGCAAAAAACGAACCCCCAAAGGAGATGTCAATTGTAAGTTTGCCAATGTCTGGCACATCCACATCCACATCTTCCTTGTAGAGGAATGACGGAACATTAGTGAAAGAAACCTCGCCAACACGCCTGTCCTCCACGGTTGCCCTAGCGGTTACAAGTCCTGCAGGGGTGTCAAGTGTAACCTGGGTAAAAGGCTCGGCTGGCTCTATCATGCCTGTTTCAAGGGCAGCGGTGACAGTGCCGATTGTGCCGTGACCGCACATATTAAGATAGCCCCCAGCGTCCATAAAAATCACACCCAAATCTGCCCACGTGCTGGCAGGCTGGGTGATAATTGCACCAAACATATCCCGATGTCCACGTGGTTCGTGCATCAAAGCTGTTCGGATATAGTCCATTTCATCAATCAAAAATTCCTTTTTTTCCGCCATTGTGGAACCCTTTAAGTTGGGTATACCGCTGGTTATAATCCTTGTGGGTTCTCCCATGGTGTGGGTGTCAATGGCGTTTACCATTTTTGAAATTTTCACACTGGTCTGCTCCTTTGTTGGGTTTTGTTATACCAAATTATATACTTGGACCACAAATTAGTCAATAGGATTGTTTTTGCGGAATTGAGCAAAAAAACACTTTATTATATTGACACATTGGTCTCTTAGCACGCCTTGGGTGACTTCCACTTTGTGATTAAAGCCTTCCGTTGACAAAAGGTCGATTACCGAGCCAACCGCTCCAGCTTTGGGATTTGTGGCACCAAAAACCAAACGTGGCAGGCGGGCTTGCAAAATAGCCCCAGCACACATGGGGCAGGGTTCTAGGGTTACATACATTGTGCAGTTGTCCAGTCGCCAATCCCCTAAATATTGGCAGGCTTGGTCGATGGCGGAAATTTCGGCGTGATATAGGGTGTTGCCTTTGGTGTTGCGTAGATTGTACCCCTGTCCAATTATTGCCCCATCGTGGATGATGACACATCCCACAGGCACTTCGTTTGCATCTGCTGCCTTTTGTGCCAGCTCCAATGCGTGTTTCATAAATTTTTCATCAAAATTATCCATGTGACAATATTACTGCAAAACCGACCCATTGTCAACTTGCAATTTTTCTAACATTGTGATAGACTAGACGTAGAGAGGGTGGTTTTATGTACAATTTCAAATTTACATTAGAAGACAAGGATTATATTGAATTTAATAAATTTTACCTGTTCAAACATTCCAAGCGTGGTAAGCGGGATGTGCTTACCGTGCGTATTTGTGCTTTTGTGATTTTTGCATCTGCTTCCGTTTTTTTCTTAAATCGTAATTTGGTCTTGTTTGCTTTGTTTTTGGCTGGGGCAGTGGTGGTGGCTTTGTTGTCAAAATGGTTTTACGCCAAGCAAATTGAAAAACAAATTGCAAAAATCAAAAAAGAGGGCAAGTTGCCCTATGGTCAAAAAGTGGAGCTTAGTTTTAGAGAAGCGGATTTTTACCACGTCTCTGAACAAGGGGAAAGCACCGTGCCTTATAACGCTTTGGAGGCAGTGGTTTGTGGGGATGATGGGTCGGTTTACCTGTTCAATTCGGCGATGAGCGCAGTGATAGTACCCGCTCGAGCATTTGAAAATCCTCAGCAAGCACAGGAATTTATGGATTTTGTTAATAGGTAGCGTTATATAATTCCAACAAAAAAGAAAAAAGGTGACTTTGACTGTGTTTGTCGGGGTTGCCTTTTTGGTTTGGGGGCGTGCTGACAAAAAAACTTCAAAAAACTATTGACAGAGATATACATATTATATTATAATGTGTATATTCAATAAGCACACATCAAACATAGGAGGTGATTGTGTTGGATATTATTATCAGTAGCAACACCAGCAAACCCATATACGACCAAATAACTACACAAATTAAAGCCATGATAATGAGTGGGGAGTTAAAAACTGGCGAACCGCTTCCGTCTATGCGGGCGTTGGCAAAATCGGCTCATGTAAGTGTTATAACCGTTAGAACGGCCTACGAGAATTTACAACGTGACGGGTTTATCGAAACCACCGTTGGACGAGGTAGTTTTGTGTCGGCACAGAATAAAGACTTTGTTCAAGAGGAACAACAACGTAGAGCAGAAGAATTTTTACAGCAAGCTGCTGAAATTGGAAGGACATACAATATTTCATTTGATACACTTGTTGACATACTAAAAATATTTTATGAGGGAGAAGAATAGATGAATGCGATTTTGGAAGTAGATAAACTATCAAAAAGCTACAAAGGCTCTGAATTTCAATTAAAAGATGTTTCGCTTTCTATACCGCATGGGGCGATTATGGGCTTTGTAGGCGAAAATGGTGCAGGCAAAAGCACGACAATAGGCTGCATATTAAACACCCTAGTGAAGGATAGCGGAGAGGTCAAAATTTTTGGGCGTGAAATGACTGATGACAGCACTGATATTCGTGATAAAATCGGTGTTGTCTATGATTCTAATGCTTTCCCTTTACATTTAACGCCCGCAAAAATATCTTCAGCTATGAGGCATATTTTCTCGAAATGGGATGATGACTTGTTCAAAAAATATTTAAGCAAATTCAAACTTTCCGAAAATCAGAGGATAAAGGGGTTTTCGAGGGGAATGACAATGAAGCTAGGGGTTGCCGTGGCACTTTCTCATCATCCCCAATTGTTGGTTTTGGACGAAGCCACAAGCGGATTGGACCCTATTGTACGTGATGATATTTTAGATGTGTTTATGGACTTTGTGCAGGATGAAAACAATTCAATTCTCCTATCGTCACACATAACCAGCGACCTTGAAAAAGTTGCCGACTATATAACATTTATCCATGATGGTAGTATTGTTTTCAGCGAAGCCAAGGATAATCTGATTTACAATTATGGTGTTATGCGTTGCAAAGCATCACAGTTTGAGCAAGTTGACAAGGAAGACATACTTGCATACAGAAAACGTGACTACCAAATAGATGTGCTTGTTTCCGACAAACAAACCGCCGCAAAGAAATACCAAGGTGTCGTTATTGATAGCATTAATATTGAAGAAATTATGCTTATGCTTGTAAAAGGAGAGAAATAGCCATGAAAACCAGAAAACCATTACTTGGGCTATTAGCTTATTCGTTTAATTCTGTAATTGGTAGCTTGATGATTGTTGTTTTATATGCCTTGCTATTAGGTGTCTTGGCAGAAATAACCGAAGCCTACTTCGTTGTGCAACTCTTTTTGTTTAATGCCGTATCCGCCGTACCTTATATTGTGATACAAAAAAGCGAAGGCACGCCAAAATGGGAGTCGTATCTGCTTGCCATGCCCATAAAAAGAAAGGACTTGGCTACAATTCTATATCTTAATGTGTTTATTGCGTCATTGTTTGCAATTCCGATTATGGGGTTGGTGTGGGGTGCGGGTTTTGTTTTTGACGGGACTGTGATGGAAGCGTTTTTTGATGGGGGCTTTACAACCGTTGCACTCGCATATGGTTCTGTGATGCTCTTTGCGACACTTCTTTATCCAATTGCTTCTACGGAGTTCGGTCATCGTAATGTGCAAGTGATATTTTTTGGGTGTATTTTTATGTCAATCGGAATAAGTCTTGGGATATTTTTTGGAGGACGCTGGCTTGGGTTGTCTGATGTGGTTGCTTCATTGTTGACTATAGCTATATCGGTGGTTGCGTTTGTTTTTTCACTATTCATTACCCGAGCGATGTATTCTAAGATGGATTTTTAGCGTAATTGTAGGGTGGGGCAAGTCAATGTTCTCACCCTACAGAAATTCATCACGGTTTATGGCGTATTCTAGGCGGTCTTTCATCACGCCGTCGTGATATGTTGCATTTATCCCTTCCCCTTCTTTGCGGAAACCTACTTTTTCCATAACCTTACGGCTGGCATCATTGTCTTTATGGCAACCCGTTGTAATGCGGATGCAATTATCCTGCTCAAAAGCGAATTTAATTACAGCTTGCACAGCTTCGGGAGTGAAACCTCTACCTTGATACTCTGGCAAAAGCAAGTATCCCAAATGCACAATTTTACCTAGTGGTGTGTTATGAGTTATGGTGTAACCCACACTACCCATAAATTCACCTGTTTCTTTGTCGCAAAAACAAAAGTAATGCCCATCAGAATTGGACATGGCGTATTTTAGGTTGTTTTTGGTGTCCTCTAAACCGTGGGACATAATATCGTCCAAAAAATACATAACATCAGGGTCGGACCATAGGCGGTGCATGGGTTCTAAGTCACTTTCCCTGTAATTACGAACAACAAGTCTTTCGGTTTCTAGAATTATCATAAAATCTCCAATGAAATTTTAAGTTTTTTAGACATTTTCTTCAATGTCTCGGCTTCCCCTTCCGTCACCACGGAAATAACAGTGCCATCAGACCCCGCACGACCGCAACGCCCTGCCCTGTGGATATAATCTTTTTCCCTCATGGGTAAATCTAGGTTAATAACATGGGTAAGCCCGCTAATATCCAGCCCACGAGAACCAGCGTCCGAAGCCACCAAAGCCTTAATTTTCCCACGCCTAAGAGCTTCCATTGCCGCCTTGCGTGCCACTTTATCCTTGTTGCCATGCAATGGGCTGGCTGGCATATTATGAAAATTAAGTCGCTCTGATGTTTTTTCTATGTCGTAAGGGCGATTAACAAAAACCAACGCCTTTTCAATACCTTGGTTGTGGATTATAGAACGCAACTGTTCTGCTTTTTTACGCCCTTCGATTACCACATAAAAATGTCGGATGTTTTTAGGTATAAGGGTGTCGATTGTCAGTCTCACAGGCTCTTTCATTAGTGGTTGGGCAATTTCGACGGTTTTATTGGGCATGGTGGCAGAAAATAATAAAATCTGCCTATCACGCAAGGTCGCTTTGATTACAGCTTGGATGCTTAGCATATTTTTGTCATCAAACAGGCGGTCGGCTTCGTCAAAAACAAGTGTACGCACATGGTGCATGGACAGTTTTTTGTCCAGCACAAAATCCGAAATTCTACCCAAACTACCTACAATCACTAACGGCTTGGCTTTTAGGGTTGTGGCTTGTCTTTTTTTGTCCGCCCCGCCAATAAGCAAAGCTACGTCTTCTGTTTTTTCGGCAAGCCCTCTTGCTACTTGGGCAATTTGGCTGGCAAGCTCGTAAGTGGGAGCTATTATAACGGCTTGCACCGACTTAATATCTGGCTTGATACCTGCGAAAACAGGCAAAAGATATGCAAGTGTTTTGCCTGTGCCTGTGGGGGATTGGGCAATTATGTCCCTACCCTCTAAAGCTAGTGGCAGGGTTTGGCACTGTATCTCTGTAGGTGCGGTGATGCCTGACATAGCAGGCTTGTCCGCAAATTTATTAAAAACTTCTTGTAAATTCATATTATCACCTCGTTGCATTATATCTTAAAATCAACAGGCTAGCAAGGGTTGAATGATTAAAGTTTCCAAAACCGATAAATTATTTTTGGTGACCACATACAATTTGACACAAAGATTAGTAGGGGATGGCGTTGCCAGTCCCACTTATGCAGACGATTCCGTCCGACCCAGAAGAAAAGTGCCATCAGACATGGGACTGGCAATGCCAGCCCCTACCAATCTTTGTGTTAAATTGTATGTGGTTACCTTCTTTTTTGTGACCTCGCTAATAAGGGCATGAACATTATTTTTGTAGTCTCTCTACTGCAAAAGTGTCGCTTCAACTCTAAAAGAAAACCCAGTTTGCACAACCCCTAGGACTTGTAAGGTAAATTGGACATTTTCATAATAAAAGACTATTGTGCGATGAGAAATTACTTCAGCATCCATTCCGTATGTTGTATTTAAGACTTCCGCAATTTTTTCGCTATGTTCAATCAATCTTCCGCTATCGGTAACTATATCACTAAATTGTGTAAAATCAATTCCAGCAAAATGGTTAGCTCCATTTATTGTTATTTCAAATAATCGTTCTTCTTCCATGCCTTCCACCGTGGCGAAATAAAACTCAATTCGACCCATAGGGGCAAAATCATTTCTTGTTGCACCGTTTGGCATATAGGTTGTTTCCAAAACATTTGTAAGTTCCACCATGCTAAGCAAGTTAAGCTCTGAATCGGGTGGGTGTGAGGTGGATGTCAAATCGACACGTTGCAAACCTTGCTTTGTCCATATAGTTCCAGTGGTTCGTGTTGTTGTGGTTGCATTTTCTCTCCTATTTTGATTAATTGCTCTATTTCTATCGTTAATCCGCTCAGCTCTATTTCTTAATCTAACATCAACAAGCGTTTCCAATTCCTCCATGGTTGGTGCTTCATTTAAGAGGTCAACAATATAGTCAATATCAGTAAATCTTATGTAATACTCTGCACGACCACAACCTGTAAGAATAAACAATACAGCAACTAGCATGATAGCTTTTAACAGTTTTTTCACAAAAATACCTCCATCCAAAAATAAAAAACCCCCAGAATGCCGCTGCCCAATTTTGAATCCTAGCAAAGCTAGGTGGGTTTCCTGTTGATGGCTTTTGACTTCCCCTGTGGAGCGGCAAATTGCCGAAACTCGTAGTGCTTGGGGCCTGTCATACACCTTCAAACTAAATCCGGAATCCCTTTGTACAAATGTAGGTTCAAAATATGGGCTGGCGAACATCCCAGGAAATTAACTGTTATGGTTTTTAAGTTGTCTTGTCGAGTTCTATTTGTGCTTGTAACAATTTACACAAACAACCTATGAAAATAGTCGGCTTGCCTATCGGTCATGCCTGCACAATCACTCTCTTGTATAGAATTAGTTATTTATAACTCCATTATACACGAAACCAGCGTCCCCGTCAACAGTTACTATAATATTATTGTGAATAATACTTGTAACCAGCTCATTGCTGATAATGAGGGGCTTTTTAAGGGCTTTGCAGGCAATTTCTGCATGGCTGTGGTCTATTGGCTGGTCACTTCCTACGACGACCGCCCCTGCTTTTCGGATATAATCCATCAAATCATCGTTGGTGGTGGTTGTCACCAAAATATCACCTTCCACGAACTTTTTATCATGCCCCTCTGATGGGCGGAAAATGACGGTTTTACCCACCACGGTACCTGTGCCAATGCCCTGTCCACGTGTTAGCACATTGCCTAAAACATGGACTTTTATAAGGTTTGTAGAACCAGAAACACCCACAGGCACACCAGCCACAATCACCACGGCATCGCCATTTTTAGCAAGTCCAGCGTCCATGGCTTTGATGGCGGCAAGCTCAAATAATTCATTTTCGTTATGTGCCATGTCTGAACGTGAAGAAACAATACCCCATAAAAGCGACATTTGTCGCCATAAGGTGTCGCTGGTGGCAACGGCAATGGCAGGGCAAGCAGGGCGGAATTTTGCCACCATGCGGGCGGTAAAACCTGATTTTGTGACAGTGGCAACACAAGCCGCCCCCAGTTCTTGGGCGATGTTTGTAGCGGCGTGGGTTATGGCATTGGTGATATTTACCACATGGTCGCCACCCCATCGTTTTAATTGCTTGGTATAATCCACACCACCTTCAATTTCACGGGCAATTCTATCCATCATTTTAACACTTTCGATGGGATACGCCCCTTTTGCCGTTTCACCAGAAAGCATAATTGCATCTGTGCCGTCAAAAATAGCATTTGCTACATCATTGGCTTCTGCACGGGTTGGGCGTGGATTTGACACCATAGACTCCAACATTTGGGTTGCTGTAATAACGGGCTTGCCCACTTTGTTGGCTTCCTTAATCATATATTTTTGGATGAGAGGCACCTCCTCGGGCGGAATTTCCACGCCCATATCCCCTCTAGCAACCATTATACTGTCAGCAACTTCCAAAATAGACTTAAGGTTGTTTACCCCTTCACGGTTTTCGATTTTGGCAATAATAAGAATTTCACTACCACCATTGTCCTCCAAAACTTGGCGAATTTCTAGTACGTCCTTTGCCGTACGCACAAAAGAAGCTGCCACAAAGTCCAAATTGTGTTTAATGCCGAATTTAATGTCCTCAATATCCTGCTCTGTTAGAGAGGGCAAAGAAACATTGGCTTCTGGCAGGTTGATGCCCTTATTGTTGCCCAAAACGCCATCATTTAGGGTGGTACATTCTACATCCCCGCTTTCGGTGATATTTGTAACACGAAGTTCCACCAAACCATCATCAATCAAAATTTTAGAACCCACATGAATGTCCTTGGCAAGCTCTTTGTAAGTTATGGACACACGGCTTTCGTCCCCTTCCGCATCATCGGGGGTTAGCACAAATTTCTGTCCCTTTTTCAAATGTACCTCGCCAGAAGCGAATGTTTTTATACGGATTTCTGGACCTTTGGTGTCCAGCATGATGGCGAGGGGTGCATCTAGCTCCTCACGTGCCTGTTTAATCTTATTTACGGTATTTGCGTGGGTCTCATGGTCGCCGTGGGAAAAGTTTATACGAGCCACGTTTATACCAGCATTTATCAGCTTTTTGATGGTTTCTACTTCCCAAGTGGCAGGCCCAATGGTTGCTACTATTTTGGTTTTTCTTAACATATTTTCCTCCTTTTATTATACGACCTATAATATCCTTAAATATATTTGATATTTCTATATACGTTCTAAGATTTCCCTAGCCATTGATTCGATTTCTAAGCCATCCAGCCCAATTGTATTATTACTTAGCTTGCTTTCTGTCATTGATAATACCTTTTCCAGCCAATATGAATGATACCTTTGGTGCGACGAAAAACACTTATGATGTGTGCTGTGAAGGGCGCAAATAACGTTACTAATGCCTATTAGCTGAGTCCTGCAACACGATTGCGTATTGCTTCTGCGATACGAATATCCTTGTCAAAAAAGTGAATTATATCTTCGGTTACTTCTACAATACGGTCTTCAAATATACCGTCCGAAACAAAATGGCTTTGTGTTTTAAGAACGGAAAATGATAGCTGACTTATTGGCGATGTTGGGTTCAAGTTAACTCTCTGAATAGTTGAAAAAAAGATTGTTTGGCTATTGGTGATGTTGTTAAATTTGATAGTAATTGCAGTTTTAGTTACAATCCATTCTTGCCCGCTTTTTCTATCATAGTCTGTCGAACGCAAGTGGATTGCTCCTGTTTTTTCATCCACATAGGAGTTCGCATCTACGTTTTGAGGTATTATTGTTTGCCTATCAGCTTGTTGTGCTTTCTCTTGTTTATGGAATTTGACAAAGGAGTGCGTGCCAAAAATAAGAGCTAGAGAAATTACAAAAATAAAAGAAATAATGTGTATACCCTCTTCGCCCCAGTTAAGGTAATCATTTAGGATAGTTAACCCTATAAAAATCAGGACAATAATTATGCCAACAATCCATTTTTTCAATTTGCACATCCCTCCTATACTCAAGATATAAATTTTCGCACAGTACAACAGCTTCGTGGTGGTACATAAGTGCGCCCTTGTTTTTGATATTGCTCAACTCCATATAAAGAGCATTACTTCTTTCCGACAAGTAGCGTATTAAAAATGCCGTAAATGAGTCAACCACTGAACCATATTCATGAGTCGTTATTTCCACTCTTCACAGCTCACATCCTATGCGTTGCTTGTGGGTAGATACTCGCTCCCAATTGATTGAAGATTCGTCAACATATGCCCAGTATGCGTATGAAACAAACCACGACGCCCCCATTAAACTTGAAATCATGCCCACTCATGCCTAAGCCCCTTCCCTAAAAATTATTTTATTTCAAAACAACAGACCGACTACCTAAAGCTTCCCGTAATTGGTTTATTAGATTATGGTTTTCGCTGTTTATCCAATGATTGGGCTTTACCCGCATTGGTTTGCCCGCCTTTTCGTCATATATGACAACTGGGGTGTTGCCACCATATCTTGACATCATTTCTAGCAATTCATCTGGTGAAACGTGACTTTCTTTTGGGATTTTAAGCCAAAGGGTCAGGGGTTCGCTTGTTGTACTGGAACCTTCGATTACCTGCTTGTCTTTTTCGAGAAACCGCATACTTTCGCAAATCACTGAACTGGCTTGTTCATCACGTACAGAAACTTTGCCCTCCACGATGACCGCCTGCCCTTCATTAAGTTGACTAGCAAGCGTAGCAAAAGAGTTAGGGAAAACAATAATTTCTATATAACCAAACATATCTTCGATGGTTAGAAAACACATGGCTGATGCGTTTTTGCGTGTGTATGTGATGTTCTTCTTGGTGATTATACCACCAACCACCACACGCTGACCGTCCTGTAAGACCACTTCTTGCTGCTCTTGAACGCTCTCATCCTCGTCTTCATTTTGGGCGAAATCACGGCTGTAGGCGGTTACAACAGGCTTCATTTGGTCTTCATATGCAAGCACGGGGTGTCCGCTGACATAAATTCCTAAAACATCCTTTTCGTCAGCCAAAATCTTTTCTTGTGGATATTCTGGGATGTCGGGCAAGTTATCCGTTAAAATTTCCACGGCATCCTGTACATTACCCATGTCCATTAGGCTTATCTGTCCACTCATATTATGGCGACGACTGGCAGAAACGCTGCTTATTAGGCTTTCATGTACATCAATATACTGGCTTCTCCGACCCCCGAGGCTGGCAAAAGCCCCTGCCTTCACCAATGATTCCAATGACCGCTTATTTACTTCTCCATCGGACAAACGATTCAAGAATTCTGTCAAACTTTTGAATTTACCGTCTTTTTCACGACTTTTCACCAAAGCTTCTACGGTGGGTCTGCCTAAATTTTTAATGGCGTTCATTCCAAAGCTTATTTGCCCGTCACCAGTTACTGCAAAATGCCCAAAGCTGTGGTTTATGTCAGGGGGTAACACATCAATGCCCATACGCTTACACTCGTTGATATATGTGGACACGTTACCTTGGCTGCCCATTACGCTGGTTAGCAATGCCGCCATATATTCGGCGGTATAGTGGGTTTTAAGCCAACCCGTCTGATAACCCACAGTAGCATAAGCCACGGCATGAGCCTTGTTGAATGCGTATTTGGCAAAGTCTGCCATTTCATCCCAAATACGCTCAGCGGTGGCTTGCGGGATGCCATTGCCCACGCAACCTGCAACCTCCCCAGGGATACCGTGGATAAACGCCTCTTTTTCCGCCCTCATCATGTCGCCCTTCATTTTGCTGATGGCACGACGGATAATGTCTGCCCGCCCAAGGCTGTAACCCGCCAAGTCCCGAACAATTTGCATTACTTGCTCTTGGTAGACAATACAGCCATAGGTATCACGCAAAATGGGTTCAAGGCTGGGGTGGGTGTATGTGACGGTTGCCCCTGAATTTTTGCTTTTAACGTATTTTGGTATAAAGTCCATAGGTCCAGGTCGGAAAAGGGAAATGCCTGCCGTTAAATCCCCAATACTTGTGGGCTTCAGCTCCTTCATAAACTGGGTCATTCCACGACTCTCAAGTTGGAACATCCCCTCTGTCCGTCCAGCGGAAATGATGTCAAAAACCCGCTTGTCTTCCATGTCCAAGGCTTCTGGAGATAGTCTTACGCCATGTCGCCTTTCAATTTCGTCCATGGCGTGCTTTATAACTGTTAAGGTGCGAAGCCCTAAAAAGTCCATTTTCAAAAGCCCTAATTCTTCCAAAATGCCCATGGAAAATTGGGTGGTTATAACCCCGTCGTTGGTATGTAGGGGCAGATATTCGGTAAGGGGAGCATCGGAAATCACCACCCCCGCTGCGTGTGTAGAAGCGTGACGTGGCAAACCTTCCAAACGGCGAGCCATGTCGATAAGCTTTTTTGCACTTTCATTGGTTTGGTATTCTTCCCTAAAAGCCTGTTCTTTTTCCATGGCTTTGTCTAGAGTGATGCCGATATAAAAAGGCACTTTTTTGGCAATTGCGTCAACTTCGCTATAAGGCATACCCAATGCACGCCCCACATCACGGATTGCCGCCTTCGCCCCAAGCGTTCCAAATGTGATAATCTGAGCAACATGGTCTTTGCCATACTTATTGACTACATAGTCAATCACTTCCTGCCGTCGTTCAACGCAAAAATCAATGTCAATATCTGGCATGGAAATCCGCTCTGGGTTCAAAAAACGCTCAAACATCAGGTTGTGCAGTATAGGGTCAACATTGGTGATGTTTAGGGCATATGCCACAATGCTAGATGCAGATGTGCCACGACCTGGACCTACTGCGATGCCCTGCCTGTTGGCAAAGGCGATAAAGTCCCAAACCACAAGAAAATAGTCACAAAATCCCATTGATAGAATGGTTTCTAGCTCAAAATTGGCACGGGACATAACTTTTTCACTAAGTTCATCTCCGTATCGCTTTGTTAGTCCTTCAAAAGTCAACTTACGCAGATATTCGCCTGCGGTAAAACCTTCTGGGCAATCGTATCTAGGCAACTTATGTCCCTCAAAATCAATTTCCACATTGCAACGTCGGGCGATGTGCGTGGTGTTTTCCAAAGCCTTCGGAAATTCCCTAAAGGCAATCTCCATTTCCTCAGCAGACTTCAAATAATACTGGTCGCCCTTATAACTCATCCGCCCTTCGTCTTTTATGGTTTTGTTGGTTTGAATACACAACAATACTTCATGGGCGGAGGAGTCACTTTTGTCTAAGTAATGGATGTCATTGGTTGCCACAAGCTCCAAATCAAGCTCTTGACCTATCTGTACAAGGGCTTCATTAGCCATCTTCTGCTCGGGCATCCCGTGGTTTTGAAGCTCCAAAAAAAACCGCTCTCTACCAAAAATTTCTTTATAAATCTCAGCCTCTTGTTTACCTCGCTGATAGCCGACCCTTAGCACATTCCTTGCCACAGGTCCAGCTAAGCAGGCAGATAAACAAATCAACCCTTCGTTGTATTTTTGTAAAAGCTCCAAGTCAATTCGTGGTCTATAGTAAAAACCCTCTGTAAAGCCGTATGACACCAGCTTCATTAGGTTGCGGTATCCTAAATCATTTTCTGCAAGCAAAACTAAGTGATAGTAATGGTCTTCTACACGACTTAACCTGTCGAAACGACTGCGAGCAGCCACATAAACCTCACAGCCTATTATAGGCTTTATACCATTAGACTTTGCTGCCTTATAAAAATCAATAACCCCGAACATATTGCCGTGGTCGGTGATGGCAATGGCTTCCATGCCCATCCCAGCGGCTTTTGCGGTCAACTCCTTAATTTTGGCAGACCCATCCAGCAAACTATATTCGGTGTGTACGTGTAAATGGGTGAACCCTGGGCTTTTACTCATCGTACGCCCCCCGAAACCATTTTATAGTATTCTAACCCACCAGTCAAAACTCGTGCTTTATACCCCTTATTAGTAAGGATTTTGGCGGCTTTGGTGGCATCCATACCACGTCCACTAATGACAATAATATCCTTAACTGTGCTTAGTAAGTGGGTGCTAAATTTTAGGTCGTTAAGCGGTATATTGATAGAGCCTGGCAGGCTGTAACGGGCAAAATCAGCATATTCGCCCACATCTAGCAGGATTGTGGTTTCGGGGTTGACATTTGTCGCTTCGTCCCAGTAAGCTATACGGGTTTGTCCGCTTATCACCTCCGATGCGATTTTACCAAGTGCAACAAGCTCCGCAAAAGGACTGATGAAGTCAAGGTTTGCCAAGGTTTCAACTGTCCCTCCACAGGCTACTAAGGTTGCCATCAAATCCACAAAACCATCTGCACCGCCACCAATGGCAGAAAAGCCGTAAATTTTGCCGCCAGTACCGTAAATCAACTTAATAAAACCGCCTTGGAACGCTGAAACACTATAAATATAATTGATGGCAGATTGCATCAACTTAGCTTCGCCAACGCCAGTCATACCAGCTTGGAAAAATCTAGTTGTTACTGCCAAAGCCCCTTCACGGCGAGGTGGTACAAGGGAGCGTTTTACAACATTAATAACAGCGGTGGCTCTCTCTGAACCAAACTTTTCTGACAGGTTTGGTGCTAAAATCTGCTGGCTAGGTTCTGGTGGGTGTTGGTCGCTAAATGCGAGGGTGATGCGTCCTTCTTCCTCAGGCAAATAAGGGTGGGTCATGTGGTTGATATTTATACCCCATCTCCACAATTGCTGGCGTAAGTGGGTTGCCACGTCTGGGTCAAAACCTTTAGGAAAATTCGCTATACCCGTTATAATGGTCGGCATGATACCATGAACATACAAATTAACCGCCATTTGTGCGGCTGACGCACAATCCCCTGCCACGGTTGCTGTGGTGTAACGCTTATTTGCCAAATGCTCCAAAGTTTGTTGCCATTGATATTTAGGGCAACCTCCGTCTTGCAAATGCAAAATATCATCTTGGACACCGTCGGTTTGCGGGGGGGTGGTGTTTACTAGAATATCAAATTCTTGCTGGTAGATGCGTCCTGTGTCGGTTTCTTTCATGTCTGCAATGTTACCATCCACACTGTGCAAAACCTCCTGCCTTGTGTTTGCAAAAGTAACCACAGCGCCTTCTATATTACGCCCCATGTAAGTGGCGGAGGTTTCCGCCAGAGAGTTGCCTATAATCAAAATTTTCATGCGTTCAACTCCATGTTTTCGCTTTGTCCTATCACATATTTCTGCAAAAGTTTTGCAGACGCTTCTGGTTGTACTTTCGCCAGCACCCCGAGGCTTGCCATGATATAATGACTATCTTCTAATATTTGCAACTGCCTAGATTTAGGGAAAAGCATTGCGCCAGCATTATTAATATTACAAATTTCTTCCATTATTTTATTGCGGTTGGGCAGGCGGGTTAACGCACCCCCTGTTGCCACAATGTGACGCACTGCTGTCAAGTCCTTGCCCTCGGCGTGGGTTTGGCGACCCCGTGGACCATAGGTGTGTCGCAAAACCCCAGCATGGCGGGCGATTGCCATTGTTGCAGCGTGGTATGCCAGCCGATGGGTTAATGTAAGTTGCTCCGAGGTTTGGGGTATTGGGTGATAATTGTCAAAAATCGGTTCAATGTCCATGCCAATTTCACGCCTTAGCTTGTCAAACCCCACCATTTCGGCCAAATTGCGTGCATTAACATACATCCCCAAATCCCCTTCAACGGTACGCTTGGCAAAGGGTTCGGGATTGGTTTGCAACATTGTAATTTCATCACTACCAGCGGTTACGGAGTGAATGTCGGTGGTTGCCCCGCCGATGTCGATAACCATTAAGTCGCCCACCAGCTTGTTCAACAAATTGGCACATTCCATTACAGCCCCTGGTGTTGGCATTATAGCCCCATCAACCAAATTGCGGATTTGTGCCATCCCTGGTGCTTTAGTAATATGTTCTTCAAAAGCTTGGTGAATTATCATCCGTGCTGGCTCTATATTTATAGCATCCAGCTTGGGGTAGACATTTTCGGTAATATACAGCTCTCGTCCCGCTTCTGCAAACATCCTTTTAACAGCGGATTGATTTTGGATGTTACCGCAGTAAATCACGGGGGCGGTTAAATTTGCGTTACAAAGGGCTTTTGCGTTAAACAAGGCACATTCCTTGTCACCGTAATCCGTGCCACCTGCCAGCAAAATTAAGTTGGGGTTGGTTGCTTCAATTTCAATCAAATCTTCATGGGTTAGCTTGCCTGCTGTGGTTAGCTGGATATTTGCCCCAGCCCCCAAAGCCGCCTCTTGCCCTGCCTTTGCTGTCATTTCGTAAACCAGCCCATGGGCTGTCATCCGCAAACCGCCAGCCGCACTGGATGAAGCCAAAAACTGACCGTATTCTAGCGTTTGCGTGCCAAGTTTTTGCCTTAAATCATCAATTGCGGAATTTAAGCCGATTTGCACATCACCAAGGGCGACAGAGGTATTTGACGCACCATAACCCACAAAAACAGGATTATCCCCATAAATTCCGTCAAAAGCATTGACAATTGTGGTGGTAGAGCCGATTTCTGCAATTAAAATATCTATTTTCATAATTTTACCTCATAGCTTGCGTGTCCCTTGATTGTATCATAGTGAATAGGAAAATGCAATAAAAACAGTGCTGATAGAATCAATTCTAAAACAAAAAACAACGCCAATTAGCGTTGTTTTTAATATAAAGTTATTGGACTTTGTGTTTTTCTTTCTTTTGCTTTACCAGCTCTACCTGTTCAGGTGTTAATGGTCTTATAACCATAACATCATCATTTACACCGAGATAGGTGTTTTCGTTCCATCCTAAACTATCTCTTAATTCTTTGTTTAGATGCAGACGACCCAAGTCGTCTAATTCTTTTGTGTTGGGTGACTGACAGCCTTCTTTTGCTTTTTGGATTATTAGTGTTTCATCATCCAGTTTTGTTATTGTTACTCTTGGAGATGGGTCTAGGGTTAGACCTAGTTTTCTTCTTAGTTCGCTAGGTAATACTAGCTTGCCCAAATCGTCCAATCTTCTTGGAATTGTTTCCATGTGTAATTCTCCTCTCTTGTGTCAAGGTAAATTATGCTTGACAATGAGACCTTA
>Ga0123352_10000995_pt1 | contig 36459 bp, 26 predicted proteins | sample TergutLab28metaG_FD_89700 | JGI IMG/M metagenome (GOLD analysis project Ga0123352, IMG submission 89700) | Labiotermes labralis P1 segment gut microbial communities from Petit-Saut dam, French Guiana - Lab288 P1 | ecosystem: Host-associated > Arthropoda: Insects > Digestive system > Gut ... | reverse complement strand
GTACTCGCTAGCTCCTGAAGATGGACGTATTAACGTCTGAAACATGTTGAGCAATATATAATAAAGCAAGTGTCATCTAGTTGGTCAACCTTTATTCAAAAACGGTTATGAACCTTCAGTTTCCATAAAATGTAGGGAATTTCTTGACTAGCTAAGAACAGGTTAGCTTCTCAAGAAGGACTCTGCTCCATGGAGTGAGTAAGTAAGCATATTTGTAACAGTCAACTTACAAACAACAGAATGACTGTACAGTAAATATAAGAGAGTGAATGGCAAGCATTACTTAAGTAAGCTTGAGCAATGTGTGTTGCCCATCCTTAGTGGGACACTTATGAAAACTGTGCTTCACGCAGGACGAAGCACCACCAAAGTCTGTGCCCCCTGTTCATATATGGCTTGACAGCCTTTTTCCTGGTCAGTGGATGGGCACTCTGGACCAACAGATGTCCTCCAGGTGATTCCTTTCCATGAGAATAGGCTAAGAATGAAGTCTACTAATCAAAACAATTAACACTTGCTGAAATGAAACAAGAACTTTGAGATACATTTGTCACTGTTCCCCTTGGCTTCTTAATGAGAAATGTTGAGTCTGTCTTTCATAGTGCAGAATGTGTGCAAACTACTCATACTTGGACCTATGCTGCAATCTGATGCTAAACAGCAATGTACAGGCTTTAAAATGTTGCAAGACTAATATCATCATAGGATTCTGTCTGTGAGATAAAGCCATTTAACACTACATATATGTTTTAATATCACCCTGCAATGTGTTGAGATTTTTATGATCTCTCTATACTAAATTCCAAATGTCTACCTCAAATGGTTCATTACTGATTGCCATGCAACTGCAAGCAAGAGAAATTTTTCACATAACCACCACAACGTTAATTTTATATTCCATAAAGACATTAAAAGGTGAAGATAAAGCTACCCCATTACAGGCCTGGATAGGCCCTTATGGCTCCAGAAAGCTGAGGCTCCCAGAATTTCTGGACAACTGGCACTTGAAGGTGGTAAGGGTGCCAGCCCTACACATCAGCTGCCTTTACAACCCCAGGAGATATCCCTGGTACTCATTTCTGTTAGAGGCTGTGATGACACCTAGGCCACAGTGCAGCTGGAAGGATCAAGTCAATAGAAAAAACCCAATGACCACTTCAGGAACTGAACCCATGACCTTGCAGCTTGTAGTGCAGTGCCTCATCCAAATGCACCACCACGTGCCGCTCATAAAAATATTATTTAAGAAAAACTGCATACCTTTCAAGGTCTATTACCATGCATCACTGCAGACCAAAATGTAGATGTTGTTACTGTTATACCCACCTCATCACAAGTCCACAGATTCATCATGTTGTTTATGGCTGTTGAAAAGTACGATGTAAGTCATGGAGGTAACCTCCAATTGCATAATGTACTAACCAGGTTTCATAAAAGGTGGTCAGCTGGTTCAAAAGTTGTGTTAAGGACACAAAATATCACTCAAAAGCTACTTTTGTTCCTTTCCAGGAAGAGAAGTAGGCTAAAAATGGAGCAACAGTTAAAGCCTTATGACTGTCTTGAAATAAAAGACAGATGATTAAAATTTGTCAAACTAGTTAGAATGGTTTCATACATTTTTCTGAAAATAACATTAAAAAGCACCTATATACTGAAAATGAAAATTCTCCATAAATTATAAACATTGTCATACAACTGAGTTTAACAAAACTATATATGTGAACACACACTACATACCGTAACTGATTGGTTGCTTGGTGTACTGCTTCTTAGGTTGAGTAAACGGTGCAGCCATGACTTCTGCAGGCCTTGATATGGCATCACACACTGCTGGCACCGATTTGGACTGACCCTGCATGGCATTACCTACTCCTGGGCTTGGACCATGACTTACAACCAGTCCTGATGCATTTCTGTGGTGTGGAACACTAGAAGGACTGCAATTATAGGACACTTTCTTTGCTGAAAGCTTGCCTGTAACAGCTGTCATTCCAACCCAAGGACCTGTCCGCAATTCCTTGTCAACTGTAGGCTGCAAACTATTCTCTTGTTTGGAATGAGGCTTAAACTCAACAGATTTAGAATTTGTATGATTTTTGGACTTCCTCTGCCATAAAGCAGCAGATTTTGGCCTTTGGCCTGCCAACTCACACTGAGGTAATGACTGAAAATTATTACTGGTGTCAACTGACAAACTAAACCTCCCAGGACACTCATCTGCACTCATCTTGGGATCCATTCCTGCTTGGCTGTGATGCAACTCAGTCCTTCCTGGAATCAACACTTTACTTCTTAATAAATTTTTTGGTTGGATACTTGATTTTTCAAATCTGGCGTCTGATTTATCAGCTTTTACATACACATTCATACCATGCTTTGGCACTGACCCTTCAAATTGAAGTCCCTTAACCTCACTTACTCTATTATTTTTTAATCCACAAGAGACAGAAGGCCATTTCATTTCATCTGGCGGTTGAAGTCTGTCATCTCTGGGATTCTGAGAATTTTGGGTCTCTTGCCAATTACCAACCTTTCCTTTTCTTGTTTGTATGTGGGAATGTAACAAATCTGACCCTGCGGTAGAGCTGTTTCCTGAAATAACATTTACATATGATCCTGAAGATGAACTCTCTCGTGATTGCACACTGCCTGATGGAGATGAAACAACATTACCACTGGGCCAAATGGTCTCATAGTCTCTCAACTTTCTACTTGATTTCACCTCCCCTTCTTGGTCAGTGCCCACAGCCTGCCGAAAGCTATTTCTCCTTTCCCGTATCCCCAAACCTGCAACAATAGCATTTACTTTCCTTTGAGCTTCTAATGTCAAGGTGTCAGCTGCCTCACTACTCTGCAATTCATTTTCTGTTTGGTCACACAACACACGATGTTTCATTTTGCTAACAGTGTAATCGTTGCTAACCTGTAGCAGTTTAGCATCAACATTTGTAGACTGCAATTGAGGTGATGACTGTAAAACAAGTTTGCAACAATCAAGACTAGTTCCACCAGGCACTGTCATATCCTCAAAGTTAACGGATTCCAAACTCCGTCTCCGTCTAGGAACCATACTATTGCCTTCATAAGTCAACTGATTCAAGTGTGTCTGAGATACACAGTGTTCACTTCCTCGCTGTGAAAATCTTCTACTGTCAATGCCAGGCTCACTTATATTAACTCCTTTACTCCTTGTCAAATACTTCTTCGCAGGTTTCAAATTTGATGCACTGTCATCTCTGCGGAACAATGTACTATCCGATGGTTTCACAGACGTAGCACTTGGAACTGAGCTAACATCATCTGCAGTGTTGTATGGTGTAACAGAATTTAATGCTGTAGCTAAAGTAAGTTTATAATGTTGACTGCTACCTAAAACTTTCAGTGACTTGCTTCGTTTGATAGGAACAGTTGGCCTAACTGGAGATGATCCTTGTACTGTGGATCTCTGGGAAACATGCAAACTGGCATTACATACAACAGGGTCATTTACATTACCCTCTCTACATCCTTCTGCTTTTACAACTACCTGCTCTTCTTGATTCTCAGCTCTGACACGCACAGCACCAATAGAATGACTTCGAGTCACCAACTGACACTTTTGTTGTTTGGACTGAAAACTTCTACTTTCCCTAGTTGTTGGGCTACGTTCAAATAAAGCCTTCAGCTTAGCAATTCGAGGCTTGTGAAGCATGCCAACACTTGACTGCTCCACAATGGACCGTTGCTTCTCAGTTAAATTTTCAACTTCTTTCTCCTGCTTGGATGATGCAATAGAGCTTCTTTTTTTCTGTGGTAGAGGAGGAATTTGTTCTTCCAATTCTTTCTCTTTTCCATCTTGTTTTTCTGAGGGAAAAAAGAAACTCATAAGAATCAAAACATTCATATCCATGTAATGAAATAAAACAATGGTCCCATATGTCAGTGTAATACTCTATAATACATAATACAAAAAAAAACTGGATATGGAAGACACTGAGCTTTTATTTTATTGTAATTATTTATTTATTCACCTAATGATGTCAGTAGTGAAGACTATATAATGTCAAATGAAGAAGGGTCACAGAATAACAAATTACAAACAATACTGAAGCAAGTAATTGTGCCTCAGGGAATGAATAAAACCATAACAAGGGCATATCCATGCCGAGAATTAAACCAAAATAAAAATCAGGAATGTTAACCACAACACTCAGATTAAGCTAGTTTCAAGTACGTAAGTTCTGAGGGTTATGCAGCTGTTTATTTGAGGATTCCATCCTTTTGGAATATGACACTGCATCAAAGATTTTGACCCAAAAAGATAAGCACACTACATTGCACTGGAACATCAGTTACTGGTTACCCGCTGATGCAAGAACATGTCAACAGACATGATTGAACCAGTCTTGAAATTTTTAGCCAAGCACTGTATAAGGCTCCCTGATGATGGATCCTCTGTGATCCGAAATATGTTGGAGCACGTTTAAATATTTTATAATTTTAATTGTATCTATGAATTATAAATTGGGTTCACTATGTTTATTTTTATTGCAGGATACTGTTTTAGATAGAAGAACGTTTTATGTCTGTGTGTTTTGGCTTTTTTGGTTATGACATCTATATTTTTTGTTCATCTGTCACTTCCTAGGGCCCATGTGAAGCCTCCTGTTTCTGGTTCAATGATTTTGGCTGGTGTTTTGTTAAAGCTTGGTGGATATGGGCTGTTTCACATCTTTCCTATTTCTTCTAAGTATGGGTTTGGCTTTAGTGTTGTTTGGGTTGTTTTAAGGTTGGTTCGTAGCTTGTTTGTTAATTTATTTCATACTCAGCAGACTGATTTAAAGTCAATGACCACTTATTCTTCTGCGGCCTATATAAATACTATATATACTATAAATAAATATAAAAACTGGTGGTATCATAACACAGAGTTACTGAGGGGTCTGTAGATCTTTTGCTTTAATGGTTGCTGATGGTTTATGTTCTTCTTGCATTTTTTGTCTTTTATGTTACAATGGCTGTTTTGAATAAAAAAAATATAACTAAAATGGAATAAGGCAACAGGGATGTGTCATTTCAAAATATAATATTTTCTGTGTCTTCTGTGCACATGCTAACAAACTCAGTTCATGAAACAAGACCTTTGGTTTCTAGTTCAAAGGAAATCTTATTCTAAATACTTATTTCTTGTTGATCTAACCTTCACTATTATTTTCTGCAAGAATAATTATGGTAGGGCTGGCATACACAGGTTCTTGTTCCTCTTTTACTAATGGCATTCCATTTGCATCAATATTCTCATAGGGATGAGAGTCAATCATGCGCAACTGTTCACGGAAGAGTTCTCTCACAGCCTGATGCACCAGAATATACTGTTCTTTGGTTTGCACCATGGCAGTCCGCTGTTTTCGCATATCCTGAACCAGTTTGTGTAAGCTGAAATGTTTGCTGAGTTTCTAGAATGAAACGGTTAAGCATGTAATGAAAAACAACAAAAATTCATCGTGAATAGTAACAAAAATTTTTGCAAATCAAACAAGCATGCCATCAATACAGCAGTTAACTGTTAAATTATTTAAATTTTGTGTCATCATATGTACAGATTCTGCAGCTTGAAATGGAACCAAAATTTTAATTCTGTGTCACTGTGTACAGAAATCTGTTAGGAAACCTCATAAAGAGTGACTAGAAAGTGATCTCTTTGAAGATTACACACAGGGAATCCAACATAATGTGGAATACATACTCGCTTCCCTTATTAGGCTCTGTATGTTGCATTCCTGGCAGTCTTGTCACCATGTGTTTGGTTACAATAAGTCACTGAATGATGACAGTCCAGTCTCATATGCTGGGTACAGCAGATGTAAATTATTGTATTTGTTTGTAAATATGCAGTACAGTGTAATACAGGGGTTTCTGTATTGTGGAAACGTACATAAGGGAAAAAATCGTATACAGAGAATCACAGAAAAACTAAAAGTCGGTTCATTGGCACTTCAGTTCCACATAAAAAATACAGCCACTGGTCAACAAACTATGAACAACAGATTTCCTTTTCAAGAAGGACCTACATAAATTACATGTTCTGTCAGAAGATTCAGATGACACTTGAGTGTGTTCAGAAGCACATACACAAAAATCCTTAAAACTGCTAATTCCAGGAAATCATTATATCAAAGTATTCTGTACATACAGCCACAAAATTGTTTCACTTAAAACCACACAAATTTACAGCCATACAAACCATCCAGGAGTCTCTACATAGTCTGTTCCTGTAATTTGTTCCAGTAAATCTTTGCTAACTTATGTTAAGATGAGATTATTTAAACTTTCACAAAAATACTCAAAATAACTAATTAACAGATAGCCTACTGGTTGAAAGATAATCCACTCAGACATGCAGTATCAATAATTGTTACGCAATAACTTAAAAAATCTTTTCACAATTTGTTCCACAAGTGTCACACATCTGAGACTCAAAGGTCGTCACCCCCAACACTTGCTCTGACATACACCAAGTTGCATTACACAATACAGATTATTCATGTGGATTATATAAGGAGGTTTTCAAACTTCATAACCAGGTTCCACACTTAGCTGAACACTCTGTATTAAATAAATAAATATATTAATATACTTACACATCTTACAAGTGTGCAAGTGCTGTTGAGTGGCTTCATCAGTTCCAATGGTAACAGATTTTTGTGACCATGGTAATAAACCTTGGAGTTCAATAAAAAAAAAAGTATGGAGGAGCAGGTACTTTAAAAAAAAAAACCCTGTACATCCACACAAACTTAAGGAAATAAACCTCCACTACAAGATTTTGGTAATATGGCTAAAACTTACTCCAGCTCGAAGAAGACCCCACACATAGTCAATGGCACAGATGGTACCAGTTCGTCCACAACCTGCTGAACAGTGGACCAAAACAGGCAGAGTTTCAGAAGCTTGCGTATCACGAACCAACCTCACCATATCCAACAGTGGTCGCACTAAACGAGGTACGCCATGATCTGGCCACGTTGAATAGTGAAACTGACACACTGTTCGTTCCTCTGAAACTAACAATATTCACAATTCTTTAACATTATATGTGCATTACTAAAATTACAGTCAACATAGCACAATTTTGCTTTAATATATTTTATTGCCGGAGAACTCACTGCACGGCAGTCACATCACTACTGCATACCAACCAAAAAAAAAAAACTACCTGTTCTACAGTCCTCATTGTTACAATAAAACAAACTCTCTGCATTTATGCGAGTGTGAACACATCTACTTACCATGAGGTAACTGACTGCTAACATACTTAAGACGCATAGTACGCACTAGGAAGTCTGGGCAAACAGTGCTAGCTTTCACCAAGCGAATGGCAACCATACCAAACTGCTTCTCTTCACCTTCTCGGTCCACCCAATAATTCTCACACTTGTGCTACAAAAATAAGCCATAATCAACTCTTTCTTACTTAAGATTTTGTACTTACTTACATAATGTACAGAACCCTAATTCTAAGAAAAAAAATTTCAAAAGAAAATTAAATATTGTACTTTTATATCCCATATTTAGCCAGAAATTTTGGGTTGTATATAGTAAATCGCACAGTATGGGTTTTCCGTAGCTACCAGGCACCAATTTACACGTTATCAGTCTCAACACACATGCATCTCACCACCCACAGGAACAAAGCAACATTCACACATGATCAACTCACAAAATACGTGTATGGGCACAGGGACCCGTGTATGTCTGTGGGCAGGTAACTGACATGTTAAAGATGAAAGAAAAGGACAGCAATTACGAGAAACTCACTATTATAAGAACTGCGCTCTTCTGGGTTATTACGCAGTGAGTAGTGGTAATTTCTTACCATCTAAAACAAAGGTACCAAGAACACATGAGATACATAAAACAGAACCAACAATCAGTATTGGCCCTACATATTTTATATAACAAACATAAATATGAACCTATCAATAATATTATGTCCTTACTCAAGTAAGCTAACAATGGCCCATTACCGAATCCCTGTGAAAAGTTTTATATTAAATTGCATTATCATCATAACAAACTTATTCCAGAACAAAACACAGGAGAATGAAACCCGATATATCAGCTGATATTTAACTTTCATGTTATGTCACGCCAGGATGTAATCTAAATTCGTACGCTTGTCTTCTAACCTAGTTTCCACCCCTTAGTACTGCAAACACATTCAAACTAAGAGACTGCTCCAAAAACTGGTGTGTACTGCATCTGTATCTTATAATAGTTTATATGTGTTATTACGTCTGTGTTACACTTCTCTTATTTGGACATGGTTTACGTCTTTTACACATGTAATAATCGTAACAACCAAATGTTTTATAATTTTAAACTATTTTTATGACCTAACAATTTTATAGTTTTCAGTTCACAAATCCATCTAACATAAATCACACAGTGATGAATTTATGACAGTTCTACTATATACTGGAGATGATAAAAACATTAAACGATTCTTTTATGCAACTATGCACTTCCTGATGAAGGGCCAGTGAGGCCCAAAACACGCAGGAGTTGACGTATGATAACACTAGTGTGATTCTGACAAACTGTGTGCATTTGTTGGTTTACCTGGTGGTAAGTGAATCACTGTGGATAGAATGGACAATGTAAAAGTGACAAGTTGGTTTCAAGCTTAGTTTCATCTCAGTGGATAAATTAACTCTCAGAAAACAGGTACAGGTCTGCAGAAAACCAATGCTAATTCAAAGAGTGCCATTACATGTAGTTAATTTTGCCATGTGGTGTGCTGTGAGTGTAACCAGAATGAATGAGCCAATTTAATTCCCGAGACCATCAGCTTAAACCAGTATGTTACATTTTGACACCATTTTTTGAAGGCCTGTCTAATATCAAGACAACTTAAGCCTTTTCAGCAAGAAAGCGCAACAGCTCATATGCAAAACAATTCTACATGTTATTTACAGAGAGCTTTCAGTGGCAGAATAAAGAGCAGGGAACTCTTCTCCTTCTCCTTTGCCAGAACTGAACCCAAGCTATTTTGACTAGTGAGACACATTAAAGGAAAAAGGATGGACGAACGGCCTCCAATATGAAGGGTAGCTGCGAATATATTGAATGAGTTTTGGAGATCCAAAATGGGGTGGTCCTCCAGCTTGGGGGTTGGCTGAAGTGCTAACAACTCCTCACCATAAAAACATATCCTGTTATGAACCATTTACAAAGAAAGCACCTGGACTGATACTCTGGTACAACCTAAGCAACCAAAAAGGGACATGAGATTTGGTACTTGGAATTTTATGAGCCTGCATAACACAAGTTCCCTTAGAGCAGGAGTCAGGGAATTAGCAAGATATAAATTAGATTTAGTGGGTGGGCAGTTGGGACAAAGGGGACATGCTAAGAGCAGGGGATTATAACTTTTTCCATGGAAAAGGAAACGAAAATCATCAATTGGAAACAGGATTTTTTGTACACTACAGAAAAGTATCAGCAGTTAAGAAAGCATAAAGTGTATAGTAATAATAATAAGTCCAAAGAAGACAATTTGAAAGAAAGTATTCATAATGTAGTGTTTCTAATTTCCACATCAAAACTTTTACCCATAACAAATGTATGTTAGACATCTTGCACATCAGCAAGCCAAAGGAAACAATTTCAAATATCTTCCTTAAATGTGGTGAGTATAAAATCAAATGCTACCCCCCAACAGACTGAACTAAAACACACAGACCCCATCCCATGGCAAACTGCAACAGCAGTGATTGCTGCACTACCTGCTGTCAAGCTAAACTGTTGGATAGTAGAGGGATGCAAAACATTATGAGAAAAATGCCCAAGTATTTTGGACACAGAAAAGGCCTAAGAATTAAACAAAAAAAGTTCATTTAAAAGTTAACATATGCCTGTATTAACACACAAAGGATGAGCATGAACAATGAGCAAGGCAAACATTGGTACTCTAAGGGAAGCAGAGATGAATCTTTGAAATTTACAGAAAGGAAAACCATAGAAGACAGAATAAAAGCAAAAGGAAGCAAAACAAGAAGATGCTATGGACATGTGTCAAGAACAAATGAAGGATTCCAAAGAAGGTTATGAATACAAAATGAAAAGGAATAGTCCAGAACAGAAGACTGAAATAGAAAAAAACAGGTGAGGATAAGTTTCACACAAAAGTGGGAGAAAAAAACATGACATGGAAAGAAATTGAGGAGACACTGGAAAAACATATGCAACTGAAGTAACTCTGACACCAGATGACACATATAAAGTTTAAATTTGTGAAAGGGGAACAATTCTCCATAACCAGAGCTCAGCAAATGGGTTAAGACTTGAATAATAAGAATGGCAGTTCATCAAACAGCAAAGAATGAAGAGAGGAAGGAGTGATTTCTATTATAAAGTTTACCATCTGCACACAGATGTAACATGATTAGCTGTTCTAACTGATAAAGACCATTTACAAATGGGGAATGAAACAGTCCTTGAGCGGTTTCTGCCAGAAAAGAATGGAGGCCACATTACCTGATAAACCAATGTTCATGGCAAAACTAAAGCACTTTGTCACAAGCTTCAAAGATCTAAAACTCTGAGTGTTCCAAAAGCAGGCTTTACCACTAAAAGAATATCTCTGTCACACCTTAAAATAATTCAACACTTAGTTTTATACACACAATCACCTTCCCAGCTTCCTCCTCATTACATGCCATAACAATGACTTGCACTTCACATTCCACCACCATTCGCCAGAAGTCGTTAACAGTATGTGGCAATGGACCCTGACACGCAATGTATGCTGGGGATCCACTAGCCCCTTTGATGTAGTTAGCATTGATATAGTCACTGCCCGGAACCCCTGCATATTCACTCAGAATGACACGGCTGCTGTCAACTGCAACAAAGATATGTGCAATGAAAAGTACTTCCAAAAAGTACTTATCAGATGCCAGAAACATTATGGAGATCAGACAACCTCAAATGTCAGTATTTTAAATTCTCATTATCCAGGATACCAGCATGATAGGCATGCAAGTATCTGAAATGGAATCTATGTTAACATCACTAAACACAGTATCATGAAATCTTGGCACCTGACTCCTAAAAATACGCATTTCTATCAGACTGAGTTGGTGTAAAATAACAATGCTGCTGATGCATAAAATCCATTTTTATGTTTCTTAGTAACAATAATATGAGATATGAGTGTGTTAAAATTCTTTTTATATGAAATAACAACACTGTGAATGCTTAAAACATACCTTAATTTTCCACATATTTACTATAATTGTTGGGACCATGCAGTGAATGCTGGAAAACCTGTTCCAGTTACAGATTAGAAACTTGTCTATTAACTTTTGTATGAAACTTAATCCTGGATTAAATACTACAAACATGGCAACAAAGCAAAATAATAAGGCTGTGTGTGGCTATTCCAGGTATTGGATATTCTACTGTTAATAAAAACACACAGATGACTAAGCTCCAAAATTAATAATATAACATTTTTAATAAGCCTCTATACACAGATGAAAACACTTAAGTGGACATTAAAAAAACTCCTTCAAGGACAACTTAGTTTGTAACCACTCCTAGGTTCACAAAGTAGAAAATGAGTTCCTACATTTTACAGTGTACAATAACTAGACAATTAATTGCAATTTATTTTATGACTGCAGGTGCCGCCAGGATTGCATAAAATGTTCAGACCTCCACCAAACCATAAATGTTACTATTTCACCACTGACGTTCTCTCAGTGAGCACTACTTAAGAAATTCACATGTTTCAGCAGGTCTGTGCATATAAATTGAAACATTCTTCCTTAGCAGCTACTTCAAAAATACCAAACACTTACAAGGTAGGATGTCTTTGTAACGATTCTTCTTGCGGTTTACTTCCTTCTCACCTTCTGAGCAAGAATACTGTTTGGAAGTCTTCAAAATTTCACTGAAGAACTTCAATTCCTGAATGAAAAAACAGTCACTTTACCAAAAAGTGTATAAGTACCAATTTTCATACTCCTTTGGCATTCAACAAGCAGTAAAATAAAGTATTTCTCCTCTCATACTCTCAGTTTTCTTATTTCCCAGTTACATTTCCATCAGCACCTCCATTACTTCCTCTTTTTACTACCAAAATCATCATACTTCAAATCTTCTGTAGCTGATGCAGCATCATCAAAGTAATTATTAACTCACCATAAACATTTATAAACTAGTAAATATATTACCTTAATATATTGTAACATGCATAACAATTTAGAACTGGAAAGGTAAAGTTCACCCTGTAACATGCCACGAAGGCAAAGACGTTGGGATAGAGGTATAATGTTACTCATCATTCAACTTCAGCACCTGATGGAATAGGTGTTAACACCATGCCATGACCACTTTAAGTCTCGGAAAGAGACCAGGTACCCACAGTACAAGAGACTGGGTGGGCCTCGTGCTGGTCTGGATTGATACAGAGAATCTCACCCCCACCAAGGTTTGAATAGACGATTCAGCCTGCAGTGAGTTGCTATGCTAAGTTATTCTGGCTGCCAATTTAGAACTGTGACCCTTCTAAATTATTTTTTTAATATTCTGTAAATAAAACACTCTATGACAATATTCATCTTCCATAAATGTTCTGCAAAGGTTCAATATAAATTTACCTCATTGTTATATGCGACATACTTTCCGGCCCGCACTAAGGGCAGATAACAACAGTGCAAAGACTTTCTAATGCCAAACAATGTAAATTATATGTAGACCTATGTTATTATTCTTCTATTAGGAACCAGAATATACTACATAATTTAGGTATTGTTATACTTCATTTACAGAAATGAACAAGGACATATGTGACCTTGGCAGACGTCGCAACACAAAACTACAAATTTTAAAATCCAAAGCCTTAATAACAGCCATGAAATAACACTAAAATTTTCCTCCCATCCACCACATGCAGAAAGAATCTCATATGCCCTGCAGCTTGTAAACACATGAATATCCACAAAGAATCATGTGGTTGGTAAGACTGTTTCAGTCAGTATTTGGATATTACTGCACTGCTCTTATTGGGGAGTTCTTTTTCCATGAAAACATGAAAAATTCTGAGCAACAGCATATGTGTAGTTTTACTGCTCTGGCTCTGGCTTCTTGGTTGCAATCTGACTCCCAGTGAGGAAATGGGGAATATAAAGATCTAGTCAAAAACATGGAGCAATGGCTGCACAGTAACACAGGAACTTACTTACTATGATTTAATAAGTAGAGAATTAAACTGGTGATTGTAGTTAGCAGGCTGCATGTGGCAACTGAACGCACAACTTGTAGTAATCTAAGAGTTGTAGATTTACAATGAATTCACAATTTCAGTACTTTCTTTTTTAGTTTCATCACATTTATATTTATAAAAATGTATGCAAGCTACGAGATTCTCACAGTAGTGTTCATAAAGACTCGGGTTTTCTACACTTTAAAGCCATGTAAATTGGTACACAGTTACCAGAATTATAGTGGTGCCTGCTGCCTTCTTCTTTAGGGCAGTCTGATAACAGTCTAAAGATGGAGGCAGAATGCTCCTCTACAACCCCAGGAAATATGTATCAAACTACATGGTCCCATCCACTAGAAGACATACCTTCATAGTACATCTACCTATATTACTCATGACGCTATTCATCCAAGGATGATGCCAATTCAATCAGAAGAAACATGGATTGACTCTTCAAATGATATGGACTCTCAGTCAGAACAAGTTTCTAGTATGATACTAAAACTTTATAAATTTGGCAGCTCTATTCAAAAAGTATGACATGCATTTCAGAATTTTGGTGTTCAATGATATGGACTTTTTAGTTTAATTATATGCATGATCAATTAAGATGGATAATACCTACAGGGTCCTCACTTTAACTGGCCCTTACTGGTGGTCGCTGTATATCGGCAACAATACTGCATGAAAATTGGATGACTCACCAAGCCACCAAAACCCAATCTCTCACATAAGGATCGTTATATGACTGTCGATATGAAATCAGTCTTCAGTCGCAATGCAAACATCACTGTAACATTCTGTATGTCTGTATGATGCACATAATAAATGGTGATCCTACAAGAAATACCAACATAAATTCAGAAGAAAGTTTCCTGATAGAACTGTACCAAACATCAGAATTTACAAAAATGTGAAAATGTTTCAAGCAACATGTTAAATTTTAAACACGGAAAGAAAACAAACAAGATGTGCTGACGAAAAGCTAGAAGAAAATCATACTGCATTGGAGATATCTCCAAGGAAATTATTTGTTCAACTTGCAGAGCAAACAGGACCGTGTGTATCCACATAACTTACAGCAAAACTGCTGCATTTACATCTATATAAAATAAATGTGGTACACAAACTCTCCAACACAGATTATGAAGCAAGAGAGAATTTTTTTCGGCAGTTAATGGCATTTCTGAATGTATTCATTGTTCACAACATGCTGAATTTTTTACTTGAAGAACATACCATTACGGCACATCATTCAATTAAAAATTGTATCATCAGAGCAAAATATTTCATGCTGAATGCCTGACTGCAGGTCATCTTCAGTATGATTATTACTATACACTTCCTCTAACATGCCCCACAAGCAAAAAAATCACACTAGGATTATGATCCATTTTTTCTGAGACTATATATTCACACTGATGTTACACACATTCTGACACGATGTGTGCTACAACTGTGAACATAAAAGTAAAGTTCAGCCTAAAACATGCCATGAATGCATAGAGGGGGAGAAGTATAGCTCTGGTCTTTCTTTAACCTCTGCACTAGATGCAGGTGGGTGGTTAACTCCATGCCGCAGCCACTTCACCCCCCAGGAATGAACTGGTACCCAGTGTGTAAGAGTCTGGGCAGGCACCAAGCCCAGTCTGGATGGGTGCAGAAAATCTTACTCCACTGAGAATATATCCCCAGACTGTGCATTCTGTAGTCTGTCACCATACCGGTTACACTATCCCAGACCATGTGCTACAACTGTATGACGCTGAATTACATACTATGCACTGTACATAGAGTGTTTTTGGTAAGAGAAAAATAAGCAGGAAATTGTGGCTTCCTTCTTCACCACATACGAAATTGTGTGATTTTTACCTGGGTGGAATGTTAAAGGATAAAGTGTATGGTAACAATCCTCACACTGAAGATGATCTTAAAAAAAGCATTGTGACTGGCTATGAATGTGTCTGTTACATGTCATAAACGTCTGCAAACCAAAAGAATCCACTTCTAGCACCTCCTTTAAACAAGGTCACTAAAAACCAAATATTAAGAGCATCACTTGAACTATATGGCCTAAACACTAACTGATGGCAAATTAAATGGCAGCCACCACAGCACTGCCTAGTGTCATGTGAGAGAGTCAGTGTAGTAATGAATGGTATGGGCCAGAAAAATCAAGGACCCTGCATTGGGAACTCACTGTAGTAGACCATACATTATCATGTCTAGTGTAATGTCAGTGGACAGCAGCCATGTTACAGCTTAGAAAAGGTATGTGATCTGTACACTATTGCTAAATCTGAGTCACAACATGTCAATAACTTAAAACACATCCTCATGTATTTACTTACATTATTAACAGCAGAATCACCATCAAACACAACTATACATTTATTACATAATGATAAGCTAGGCGTACATATTTCGGCACTAACGGACCATCATAAAGCTACACACAAAACTTTAGAAATTATACAACTATATACTCGTATAATCCTTGTGATATTTCACAACTTTACCATATATCTATTGTGTATGAGTCTTATACGAAGCTTTACTTACTGGAATTGTGTCTTTAATACCTACTTAATCCAAGTCTGTTAAATATCAAAATACCTTAAATCTATAAACAAATCGATTGGAATTAACAGTACCTCGCTGATTTTATCAGCCAATTAAATAAACTCATAATTATTATTTACGGCAAAAAAAAAGTATTACGATATTCTGCCACCGTCTGTAAAATATCAGCACCTGAAATTCCTTCTCATATCTATCCTCTACATTCTGGATTTCCAAACTCTCAATATGGTTTATAAAATTCTGTAAAATTGTCCTCAGAGGAGTTCTATCCTGTTCTTCTTTCATTGCAACCCATGCCTATATGACCATCAAGAAAGATATTTCTCAGATATTCCCTTTATGCACATGCGACACAGGCAAAACTTCACCAGCACAAAACTACAACCGTACAGCCATCATGAATTAGCCATCATGCTTGGATTGCCTCCCCCTCCTTTCCCACGTGAAACGATTTAATTCCGTTTGTGTTAATACCACTCACATACTGCAATCTCCATGGAAACGTGCATTTACAGCGCCACGAACGGCTGGTACTTCCGTCTGTACCTGTTATCTACTCCGTTAAAAGTCAGCGATATCCTCAGGTCACAAAAATGTATAATGAGGAAAACTATACAGTGTAAGATCATTCGTTGTGGTACATATTCGAAACTTTCAAAGAGATCTCGTTGTCATGCGGTTTGCCCATATTGAAATAATAATATGTTCGACAAGCAAAGTGAATAGAGTTAATAATACATAAACATGTTGTACGTGATGTCCTATAAGCAAAGTGCATTGAATTTAATGTACATATATATGGTTGTACACTTCGTGTGGGGTGAAAAAAAAACCAGGTGGGATTAATAGTGCTAAGTGGAAAGCCTGGGGTATCCCAAGCGTTTCTGTAGCGTTTGTACGTCTGTAGCGGCTACATAAATGTTTCAGACTGGCTGTATGTATGATTGTGGAAGTATTTGTTTAGATCAAGTATACCCATTCTAACGGGTCGTAGAGTATGTTGGCACGTGTAGAGATGTTTTGCGGATGAGCTGGAGTGAAGAGATACGGCTGAGCGGGTTTTGTACCTGAGTAGGTGAAGTAGTCAGTTCCGGATACAAAGACAATTGTGTTTTGACGTACCTACCCCCTCCTAATTTAAATGTAGCCCTAAGTCCAAGTTTAACAAAATACCTGAATCCTCAAGCGCCCGGCTGTGGAATTCTGGTGCTACATAAAGTGAAATATTTTTATACTGCACAATGACATGCAGATCGACGCCAGTAAGTCGACGTGTTTTTTTTTCCTGTCTCCCAGGGAATTCGTTGTTGAATTTATTCTGTTTATCGGGTTTTAATGCGTCAAAGTGTTTATGCAAATTTAAAGTTTCGGTGTACATTGCATTTGCCATGTTGACAACTGCATTGCCGGTCGAAATATTGGAATAGTTACGACGTAACGGAATATCAAAGTCGAAGTAAAATAATTCCGTTATGTTCAGTCTAATACGTTTAGTCACTGCAGAAGTACACCGATAGTTGTCAAAAATTGATAAATTCAGAAAGTGTCCGGTAGAGCTGTGAGGCCGAATGAAATGTGGGTCGCAAATATCGGAATCATATTTGGTGGATCTTCTTTTTCATGCATTTACACATTAATATACCCTAGTTTGTGTGGTGGAATCAAGAAGAATGAAATGGGCTCGGTTTATAACACACAAGGAGAGAGGAAAGGTGCTTGAAAGGTTTTGGTGGGGAAACCTGAGGAAAAGAGACCATCTGAAAGACTTAGGCTTAGATGGATGTATGGTATGCAAATAAATGTTAAAAAATACAGTTTGTGAGATGGCCTAGTTTGATGTGTCTCAGGATTGGGACGGGTGGCGTGCTCTTGTGGCTGCGGTATTGAACATTTCGGTTACGTAAATGCGGGAAATTTATTTACTTGGTGAGGATCTAATGCTCTCTCCAGATGGACTGTATTCCATAGAGTGAGCGACTGAGTGGGTGAGATTTCGTTAGTTAGTTAGTCAGTTAGTTAGTCGTACTACATATGCACCGAAATAATGACAATTTTGGAGGATAGCAGTTCACTCTGTCAGTTGCATTTTCGCCAACTTAACATCACCGTTCTGGAGTCTTCTCACTTGTCTCGTTTTTGTAGGGTTCGCATTGTTGCCCGGTAGTTTATTAAAATATATTTCGCACTTTTGAGTAATTACATCAATGAATTTATTAATATGTGTGAAAACGAAGTATTCATATGCGGTTATTTGAATTATGAATAAGTTTTTATGGGAAGTTTCCTCACGAAAATAGGTAAATAATAACCATACCGAGAACACTGAGGACCTCTGGAACGCGCATTACCAATCTGCAAAGTAAATGTTTCCAAAGTCGACTGAAGATCTTAGTTCAACCAATCACAAATGGCGGTGCTGCGTGACTATAGCTTGGTAAAATATGGCGTCAGTGAAAGAAGGATGTAATATCCATACAAATATTACGGCAGCGTTCTCTTCTCATAAAGGAAACCATCTGTTTGCAGTGTACAAGGTAAACACAAATGAAATCATCTTTATAACATTATATCCATGTTGATATAAATATGTTGTAAAGTGCTTGAATTTTTCTTGTTACTGCTCGTCGTATCCGCCATGTTAAATGCTATTTGACGGCTCGTATATAACAATTGTACCCTTGTTTGATGGATGTCAGATGTGAACAGTTTGTTATTATGTGAATATATGATGTAAAGAATGTGATTATGAAGTTCGTTAACTTACCAGATGCACAGTTGCACTTGTATGTCAAAGTTTGTATTGGTTGCTACAATGTGAACGGTAGGCGTAACTGACGTAACTCGCAGGATATTTATTTCTTGCGTCCCATTTCTAATGAGGGCAAAATCAGTAGAATTTGTAGCAGTATCATAAGTACACGTAGCTCCAATTTGTTTTTATTTCGGTGTTATAACATTGCTTACATGTATTGCCAGTTTAAGATACATCAAATTGCCTGGCGTACCCATGGTTTGTTTTTAAAGAAGACCATAGTTTGCTGCTTGAAAACTGTAACTTGGTGTGATATCGTATAGCAGAATCAGTTACTCGTCACCGGGAAACGATTTTAATTAATGATATGCATTTTAATTTGTTTGTGTATACCTTTATGGTCTCCTACCCACAATCTCTGGTATGGGACAGCTTAATTACAAGTAGGCCTGTGAAAATTGTGGATTCTGCTCCTATCATGTAGACCCAAGGGATCATAAAATGTGGTAGTCCCAAATAGGGGAAAAAAGTAATGAATAACATCTATATTGCATGAGTTGTATGTGAATGTACAAGGCAAGCCAACCAGTCATCAGCACAAATCTAAAATGTAATGAAATGTGACAACTTCAGAATATTCATAGATGACATTGCGGTCCTATTAATCCAATGAACTTATTTACGTTATGCGGTACCTTGAAAGCTAGGTGGAGCCAGTGATTTTAAATATGCTGCAGAAAGTGCAGGCGTATACTCTTCAGCGATCTTTGACATGTAAAGATTTTGTGGTTTTCTAGAATAGAATAGTAATTGACACCCTTAGTTTTCTTATTCATTTATTAACATCTGTAGAATACAGACTTTATTAATGACCACAGTTGAGAATAAAGTATATGATAAAATTAAGACTTTTTATTTCTTTTACTGGATTGGAGCCAAAAAAAAGAAAGAAAGATATGCATGTGGATTTGTTGTAAGTTCTATGAAATTTTTAATATGTACGAGCTATAAGAAATATTAGAAAAATAGTTTTAAAATCCCATTCTTGAGGGGATGATACTGCATCACTGAGCAAAAAACACAAAGTTAACAAGATAAGGGTGTCTTTGTTTAATGACTTGTTCTTTATGTAGTATGTTAATGACTTTTTCTTTATGTAGTATGTCACATTGAAGTTATTCACAAGGATTTAGTTCAGTCTGATACTTGGAATGTAGCACATTCCTCGATGTTGAGTATTTATGGCAAATTCTCGCACTTTGCAAGGACAGTTTTATGTATCTTCATCATACGCTTTGATCTGAAAAATCCACAGATATGTATCCAGACCTATAAAGCAAGGGCCATAGTAACTTCTGCAAGATAAACTGCCTGTCTACTGCTTATATATAATTTTCATGTCACTGACAGTATTTTGGCTTTTTGTTTGGGTATATATGTCAAAACACAGACAATGATAGAGCATGATGTGTATTACTTCGTCAGAATTCTTTCAGTATGAAATTACTAACCTTAATTTTGTCATCTTGTGCAATTTAACAGTTTCATTCAGGTGCACTGTCATGTTGTTTATATCCAAACTATCACCACTTTAACACCATTCCTGTTCCATGTTTTCTGAAATGTTACAATTTTTCTTGAATTATGATTGTGTGTGGGAGCTGGAGTAGCATAGTCAGTATAATGACTGAGGTGTGAGCTGGATGTTCAGGGGTTTAAATCCAAACAGGGGCAAGAGATTTTTCTCTTCTCCAATACATGTAGACTGACTCTGGGGCCCATTCAGCCACCTATTCAGTGGGTACTGGGGTTCAACCCTGGGGGTAAAGGGGCTGGGGTGTGAATCTAACCGCCCACCTCTCCCAGTTGCCAAGGTTAATAGTGGCACTTTGCCACTAATCCCCCTATATGTCTTCATGACATAGTGGCACTTTGCCACTAATCCCCCTATATGTCTTCATGACACAGACAAGAAAAACTTTACTTTTATGCTTGTATGTTTTTTTGTCACTTTATCTAGTCTGTTCCTTGCTCTTTCTTCCATTACTCCTGACTCCTTTCTGTGGGGTTTGTTTAATGAGTCAGGTTTCCTAGGTCAGATAAATTAAATGAGAAGGTATTGCAGTGTTAGCTGTAGCTTATTTTTTCTTTTGAAGTATCATTATTTTTTAATGTAACCCCAAGGACATAGAGTAATTTTTCCCAATTTGATTTGAGTATAAAAATTCCATCACTGCAAAGATTGGTCTCTTGGCATTCACAAACGGCCATTTTCACATCATTATTGTGGAGTTTTTTCCCCCATTGTATTGGTTTGGTGGCCCCATATCACATCCTGTACTCATGCTGCATTCATATCTGTCCTTGAAGTGCAGGGATGACAAGTTTGATCATCTTGGTTGTCGTGGATATTTCTGAATTCTCTGCTCCAATATCTGACATGCTGCACCCTCATAATGCCATCACCTTACAACCATGTCTGTTGGCAGTGAAAAATGTTTTGCCCATACAAACCAAATTTTACTATGAACTTCTGCACAGAACCAAGTTTCCAATGTCATTGCCGGTGCACATCAACTTCTCTTCTGAATCGAATCTCACTGTTGTGCCATCTGTTGTATGTCACCCTTACTACAAGTGCTACTTCCTACCAAAAAATAAAATACAACAAAAGTTACAGGCTGGGGCACTATACTTACTGAACATGTCTGGTGTTATGGGTTATCTTGTGAAACTGCTGTGAGGGATTTTCTGTATCATTTTCTTTTTAGCCTGTGTAATTTCATGCCAGGAAAGCACACTCTTCAACGGCGAGTATATTAGGTATAGATAGAGATTTACTTCGTCTGGAATGTTCTTGTGTTGTAAAATTTTGTGATCTCTGTGTGTGCAGATGTGCTGGGTAGGGCATGTCATTTTGTAGTTTCTTTCTCATTTGTTGGACCACACACAAACTGGTGTGACTGTGGTTCAGAACCCACTGATTGTTTGCATCATAATCATGTGTTGATTGCTCCCTAAAACTACAAGTTTGATATTCTTCCATACATCAAACAGTGACTGGTCCTTAGTTGGCCTTTTCATGATTTCTTTAGTTGAATGATGATTGAAGTGAGTGTTCTTGAGGCATTTCAGCATGCAAGAAATTCCTTCAACTTATTCCAAGCAAGTGTTGCTTGATTTGTAAGTTTCTGTGTGCAGATTGTTTTGAGCAATTTTACTGAAGTTTACATCTTCAGTTTTGAATGACCACAGCCCACATGTTTTGAACCCAGTGTATAGAGTTTATGCTGTAGTATTTTATAGTGACTCATGAAGAATGCATAAAAAGTCTCCTTTTTTGGTTTTCTTCCCTGTGAGCTAGATGTCTGCCAGTGTTTATTGTTTTCTTGCAAACTTTAGAGAGTAAAATACAACTATACCCATTGGATGAATTATGTGCCATGTGTTAGGGAGAAGTGCTATTAATTCTAGTCCTATGACTGGAGTTGAGACAGCTAAAGTTTCATGTTTGACACTTGGCCATCAGTGACAAGTATAGTGGAGCACTGAATATTTTGTCTTCAACCAGGGGAGAAACATATGTAGCAAGTATGGTCTTTATCATTTTCTCAATGAAGCAGTTTCTTCTTGCATCCATATCTGAAACTGTGCATACCAGTTACTGATACGTGTTTCTTTCAGTAATAGACATGTATTAAGATTGTATACAGCTTGTTGGGGATAATTTTGTTATTGCGGGCCTTATTCGCATTTAAACCCTTTTTCTCCTCTCTGTATTTTCTTGCAATTCACTGTATCTAGTATTGCCAGTCATTGTAATGGGGTGTCAGTACGTGGCGATGCAAAGATTTTTATGTCTAGTAACTGGCATGCAGTGTGTGCACTTATTTGTCTCATAAGGTTATTAGATAATGACCATGAACACATCCCTTATCCACTAAATATGTTCACTTTCTTACCTTAAGGAAAGAGTGCACAAATTTTGCAAAAATCTTGGAGCCACTCAAATTTCTAGACACCAGAAGGGTGAAATGAAGCAAATTCAGTACTGAGGACCTACATATATTCGGCACCACTGTACAAAATTAAGTTCCCTTGGCAACTTGGCTCCCGGGATTTGTGAAACCCTGCCTGAAGGATTAATGCAGTGAAACTGGATGAGATCAGCGTTGTGTACCCAGCCTCATTTTCATTCATGGTTGTATTGTAGTTACGAAGGCAACATACAATTCACTGTGTGCTAGAACTACCAGCATGGCTGAGACCAATATGTTCAGATCTGGATTTTTTTAATGAAAAGAATTACCTGGTGTTAGTAACTATTATGGTGTCAAGGGTTTGTGTATGTTGGTTTATATAATTTCAAAATTGTGATTAGATTCTTTCCACAGATTTCTCAAATAAGAAAATATGGCACAGTTGATACAAGTTGTATTAGATATTGATTGTAAGGTAGAAAGAATATAAAAATTATTGTAACTAATTGATATATTAACTGTCCTCATTAATGGCCAAGTCTTTCTTGCCCTACTCTTCATACATATCACATTTTTTGTCTCAGGCAAGAAACAGTGTTTCTTCACAGGCACAGAAGTTTACTGATGCTAGGTATTCATTGAACTGGGGAATATTATGATAATGTTCAAGATGTTGTTATAAATGACATTTACCATTTTTTACACATTTTCAAGTAAAATTTTAAAGTGCAAGATGGTTTATTTTACTTCACATTAACTCCTGTCATATTCATGCTTCAGCAGATATTTTGTTTTCGTGATGTGGCATGTTTTTTATGTGTTTTGAGTGGTGTTCAGATTTTGGCTACTTAACAGTTTTCCTCTTTCTTGGTTACTTTTTGCCATCAAGCAAGTTATGTATGTATAGTGTTCCTCTTTGAAAAAGCATATACACATATAGGGTTTGAATGGGAAATTGTGGTACTAAAATAAGGTTTAATAACTGTAATGGTGTAAATATTGTGTATGTGTTGGAAAACTGTATCACTATGTGGAGTTAAAGCAAGTTGTTTTTGTTAGAAAAGTTTGTTTTATGATAGCACTGATGAACTTATTTTAAGCCTTATATTGCCGCTTAGTTTGCTTATGCCTGTACTGTATGTTGATTTTTTAATTTGGTTGCAAATGTCAGTTTATAATCGAAATGGCTGAAGTTGGGCTCATTGATATTGCTGAGATGCTTAGGCAAATAAAAACAAAATTATAAAATAGCAGGGTGGTAAAGTCATGGATGATGTTGCTGTTAGCATGTAACAGGCTCCATTGGTATCATATTAAACATAAGAGGGCCTTATGTTGAAAATGTATCAGGAAATGTAATACATAATTTTTTCATAATTAATATTGTCTGCCATGCCATTAATGTACCTCACAATGAGAATATTTGGCAAAATTTTCTGCAACATGTAAGGAATTGTGTGTGTTCAATAGACTGAACATAACAGAAGGAAAAAATTGTGCCATATGTCAGGTGTTTGATTGTCAGTTTGGCACTGCATGTGTCCAGTTTTGATCATAGGGCAGTTTGCCATTTTTCCCTGAATAGTTCGGTATTTCCCATCAGTTTCTATTACACCAAGAACCATATGCATATTCATCCATCAGCATGGTGTAGTCTATGTGCTGACATGGAAAAATAAACCACACAAGAAAATGACAACCTAGGAAAGTATTGTTGCTGTTCTGTTACAGTGTAATGACATTCATAATAACCTTTGCCTGAGTTAGTCTGAATACTATGATCAGGACACAACTCCTCTTTTCTCCTTATATATGGTTGTATTGTTTGGGATAAGGATTGTGATTAATTTGAAAGAAATTCATTGAGCTTCACCTAAACACTTGATGCAAGGGGTTGGGCGGAGGAATGAGAATAAATTTACTTGTATGTTTCCTGTAAAGGAGAAGTTTAGTGTTGAATGACAGTCTTTCCCCATTTGAAGATTTTAAATCTGATGAGTGGTTGAATTGTCATCTTGTTGAGAAGTTGGCATAAGCAGTCCAAAATTAACATGTGTTGTGTATAAATACTTATGTATTAATTGGTGTGACATTTGTGTGTCTGGAATTCAAAGTGCAGTTGTGTGTATTTTTCACTTCATGAGGTACCAATCGTGGCTGATAGTGTTCTGATTCTCGCATACTCTTTGTATATGGTACAGCATTTATGACATACAGTTGTTGAGCAGGCCAAGAGTGACAAAGCGTTGTAGTACCAAGAGAAGGAAGATTTATGAGATGCAATCTTCCGTGTGGTAGAATGTCTGAAAGGTTAAGTACCTCTAATACTGAAGCCTGCCATTCAGTATGAATGTTAGCCATTTCTGCCTATGTTAATATCTTCCCATCTATTTTCAGTCTTCTGAGTACCCCCTTTTTAAGAAGTTCTTGACCAAAATTCTGTATGCATTTCTCATCTTCGTATGTAGTGAAGTGCCTCTCTCATATACTTCATAGGTCACAAAGGTAAATGTAAAGTTACCCCTGTCCATGCCATTAAAGCATGTGGGAGAATAGTTCCACTCATTCTGAACCTTAGCAGTAGATGTAGGTGGGTGGTTAACTTCAGGCCATGGCCACTTTACCCCCTGGGGAAACAACCCCCAGACCCATTTGTTAGAAACTGTTCACGAAGTCTTCATAACATCTTCAGTTGTCCGCTTTATTCTTGGCTCAAGACATTTTCTTGAGCACATTTTTTTCTTCAGATAAGTGTAGTTTATTTTAATTTCACCAAAGTGCAAGACTGCTATATACCCTTAGAGAACACCTGACATTTAGTTTTGTGTGTTTCTGGAATGTAATGTTAGTAACAGTTCTTAGATTATATTGTAGGCAATATTCTTAAAGTTTGTTCTTCTCATATGTTCATCGTGAACCTGATTTCTAGTTGTTGTTGTTGTTATTATTATTATTAGTATTATTGTTATTATTATTTACTGCAATTGAGTTTTCACTTGGTGGCAGTAGTCCTTACACTAGTAACAAATTAGAGTAAATATGCATAAACAAAACAGTACAAAAACATAGTAAATACAAGTACACATATTACCAAAACACCCACACATTACAAAACTCACACATACACATACCCACATATTACAAGACAAGTTACAACAACCACAGTACAAGATACACACCAAATAAAATAATCACAATACAATCAAGTACTCTCATTATAAGGTCACCCTAATGTGCATGGTACTTTTGTCCCCAAGAACTTCAGTGTAACTAACTACACTTCAAAATAAAATCACTTCACATATATCATGTCATTTCACTCCACATCACTACACTTCACATCACTTCACTTATTTACACTCAACCTCCACTTGAATTCCCTTGCTTGTAACTACATTCTTAGTTCTCTTTCTAAAAGTGTTTGGTTTGCAGGGGAAAGATGCTAGTAAGCCTGCAGGTAATTGGTTCCAGCTTTTAATGGTCCTATTTACGAAGGAATATTTACCAACATCTGTTCTTTGTTTCCTAGTCCTAATTTTTGGATTATGATCATCCCTACTCTTGTAGCATGGTTTTAGAAGTCTGTCCCATATTGCTTTACAAGCCTTTACCCCATTGTATCCCTTGAAAAGGGCACATATTTGGGCTATCATTCTGTGCCAAAGTTTCCGAACCTGACTCATTTATGTTATTTGCAAATATAGCCGCTCTCTTTTGCACCTGATTTAAAGCACTTACCTGACCTGACCTGACCTGACATCTGTATGGGTCCCAACACACCGCTCCATACTCAAGTATCGGTCTCACTAGTGCCACATAAGCTAAACGTTTCGTTTTATTATTTCCCTTTTTGAGTATATGCATTATGAAATGAAGTGCCTTCCATGCTTTTCATAATGTGTAATTGACATGATGTGCCCAGTTTTGTGGTTCGCAGAGATTCACTATGGCACCAAAAATTGAATGTTAACTCCAATAGCCAAAAAAAAAATCGTGTCATAAAGTGATTAAAAGTGAGTGTTCATTTCCTGTCCTTCAGATTACAAAATAGTTTTTTATTCAGTTACCTTTTCATTTGAAGGCAAACCAGGTTGTTTATTAGATTTACTAGCAATTTCCTCATTATTGAAGTGCCTGGCATCTCACACATTAAAATTGTCTCCATCCCCACATATACTTATTTAGGGCCATCATATATTGACTTTTTTCATGGTTTTTCTCAGCCGTTGCAGGCAGATGACAAGATAATACTTCAAATTAGGCCACAACCATTTTCTTCCACACATTTCCCAGTTTATTATTCATTAAGTGTCCTGTCATTCAACATGATATAATCGTAACTACTGACATTATATGTTAATAGTGTGATTGAACAGTGTGGTCTTACATGCATTAAAACTAACACCACTTTGTCCTCGTGTTTTGTTAATTTTGAAGCTGCCCACTGGAATTAATGAATACAGCTAACCCTTGCCATTTGTGGGTTTAAATTCATTACGTTCATTACTGTAAGCAACATAAGTAGTTCAGTATTCATAAGAAAGATGAAAAGACATATTACAAACTGACCATACAAAACACCAGTGTAGGATGTGCACTTGTAAAATATAAGCAATACATAAATGTGTTCTGTTCTATGTATACATGTCAGAAATTGTTTGTGGCTGTAGTTTAGTTGACTTGAACTTTCTTTAGTGATAGAATAATTATAAATGTAATTAATTACGGCAACAAATGGGATAGTGTGGTTATGTCATCTTGAATGTAACTGGCCAAAATGACATGTTCTCCACTTGTTTGTCAGAAAAGAATGACATTTCTGCTGCTAAGAAGGAAGTTACAGTCTTGGCTACTATATGGCACCATAATAAACATTCACTGCACCATTTGCAAGAGCAAAACAGGACTCTGAACACTAAGCAAGACGGAAAGGTGTACTTCACATTGGAGTACAGAAATCTTCCAAAAGCATTCTTTAAGAATGCAAGGTCTTTTGGTAAGGGAATTATGTGCCTGAAAGTCAACATTTTGAACAGCTTGATGTTGGTTTGCTGCTGTTTTGTCTTTAATTAGTTTTTATGTATGTATTTTTTGACTGACATTTTATTTTTTAAATGGCTTATTGAAGTTAAACAAACTTTCTGTCTCATTCCATTCTTCTTCCCCAGGCAGTATTTTTTTTTTTCACCGGTTGTGTATTTAACAAGATGTTTATTTGGTTTCTCTAGTAGTAGCATGTCAGTTTGATGAAAATTTCTTTTGTATGCTTTAGTAAGATCTTTCCAAATTTACCACAAATCCATCCAAAGGTTCTGAAGTAGAAATTCACAACAGATGTGTGTGTGTGACAGAGAGAGAGAGAGAGATTTTAGGTCAAGAAATGCCGACATGGAAGGGGGAGGGTGGAGGATACACTTTGTTTTGTGTATAAAAGCATCAGCACCACAGGAACTGGGTTGAATAGTGTAATTCTTTTTAAGGTTTATGCCTGTCAGTAAACTTCTTTTAACACATTTCTTCAAAGTATATAGTATAAATATTAAGTTTTGTATGTGGGAAACATTAAAGCATGGGATTTGTATTGGGAAAAAGCGAATATTAAAGTTTCAGTATGAAACAAAATTCTGAGGCTGTTGTCATGGGTATGTTACTATCATTGCAACATACAGCTATAGTGGTGCCACAACAGTGAGCCATTTCCTTGTAGATCATCTGCAATGTGTACCCAAACGTCTGGTAGTGAAATAAGTGTACTGCTGTATGCTTCAGATGTAGCCTGCAATTGGTACCATACTTGGGTTGCATGGCCTGTTCCAAACTTCATTCATATTTGTCAGATGGTCCAAAAATTTGTAAATATGTTAGGTTTATGTATTGTAGTGATAACATCCACATGTCTTATGCATGCATGCATGCATATTATTAATGGAGCTTCATTGATATGTGTGTGAATGTAACATCACTGAGTATTCTTCACAGTGTTGAATTGGGAAATGTCAGAAAATATGAATAAGTTATTTCATGAAACATAGTACTTGCTGACTTTGACATACAGGAAAAAAATGTTGGGCACGGATTGGAAGACGTGATTAATCTGATTAATGACAGTGAAGGTGTAATTTCTACAGACTGTTAAGGAACAAACAGGCAGCAGAGCAGGGAATTTATGCATAAAAGGGTAGAAATATACAGGCAGGGTGTAAAATTGAAGGTATGGTGATGTAGAGATGTTTCCCACATAGATGACTACAGAATTATGCCAAGAGTATTGTAATTGAAGATTGTTAGTGAGTTATCACTGTTTATATAGACTGAGAAAAAGAATGAAAAATATGAGGCAGTAGGATGGTGAAATGTGGAGAATGTTTGTCATGTGTGGTTTTGTAGGTAGGTACAAAAGCTGCTCTCAAAATGGGGTACGTGTGTGAGGCATTAAGGTTTCATCTGCTGGTACAGTTAGATTAATTATTTGCTTTTAAGTGAAAAATTGGTACCAAGTTTTGGTGTGTGATCTGGGAGAATGGTTGATGTCCTTGACAGCATTGAAGTAATATAATGATACTGGTTGGCAAATTCACAAGTGGATATTTTATGCATGAGAATATGCTATGATTCAATTTGTATAAATATTGCCACATTCCCCTTAAGTATGTATTCTGTTGCAAGTAAGCTGAAATACATACAGCAGGGCCACTAGTGCTTGAGCCCAGTGCCCTTGAGGTTGAGATAGCAATTGAAAAGGTAAAAAGACACAAATTGCTAGATATTGATCCAATTCCAGTGGAATTAATTAAAGCAGGAGGTAGGACAATTCATTCTGAGCACCATCAACTTATTTATTCTATTTGGAAAAAGGAGGAAGGAGGATTTGACTGAGCAGTGGATGGGGTCAGTCATTGTGTCTGTGTATAGGAAGGGTTATAAAACATGTTTTAGTAAATATTGAGGCATATCACTGTTTTGTATGAGTGTAAAACTTAGTCTCTCACATTAAGGGAGGAATATAGGCAATGTGTGTTTGAGAATAGGGTGCTGATGAGGATGTTTGGGCCTTAAGAAGGGTAACGTAGCGGGGGAATGGAGAAGACTACATAATGAGAAACTTTATGATCTGAACTGCTCGCCACATATTATGTTAAGTATAATTAAGTATAAATTGAAAATAGACGTGTGCAATGCGTTGCACAAATACGTGGTGCATGAGAATGTAACAGATATCCTAACACCAAGATCATGTGTGATTAGTAATCATTTGTTACTGTGTTTATATGCATATATACCATTGTTGTTTGTGGTTGGATTAGGTTCTCATTCGAAGTATCCCATTGTACTTTGTTGCTAGATATGACCCATTAGTATGTGTGGCTGCACTGATGTCATAAAATTATGGAAATATAAACAAATATTCCATGCATTTTTTAAGAAAATTCTTAGAAGCAAGGCAAATGAAATTTTGTAGAACCATATTGTATCACCACACATTGATCTTGTCACAGCAGTTGCATATCATTTCTATCATAATTACGTGTATTCTTACCTTGCTTATTGGCACACTGAGATATATGCTGCCAATAAATATGGTACTGTTGATATTTTGATGTATGTAACATGTAGTGTTAACAGAAATGGGTAAGAAGGCATAGTACCTTGATAAACGTCGTAGGAGAAACATGTCTGAGATTCTTGAATGGTTTATGGCGTTGTTTGATTCAGTATACCAGTATTAGTGAGAAAGGTCCGTTGACATTACCTTTATCTTCATTGCATCCTCCTCCTTCCATCCCTTTATTTTGTTAGCACTTCTCCTCTGTCATCTTAACTTTGATCTGTGTGAACATGAAAGTAGTAAATTAAATTACATCTTTACCCCTGATGTGGTATAGTTTTGAACACAGACATGCCTGCTGTGTACATAAGTGTAAAGTATATTATGTTTCAATAAAAACGGTGTGAGAGTGACATGATACACATAGTCAGTCATGCACTAACTACCATGTGGATTGTAGTTTACGTGTATGAAGTCTTGCCAGATTGCTGTAGGTGACAGGTGACTGGTTGTTACACATATTTGTTATAATCAGTAGAGGCATTCAGTTTCCCTTTGAACACTTATAAAACTTAGACTATTATTTGAGAGGACTGGGGTTTGAATTTCAACTGGGTTACCTGTTATAGTGACTAGGACTTTTCATGGGTTTTCTCAGTCTGTAGGTGAATGCTAGGACACTGCATTCAGGTACCTTCCTTCAAACAAATGCCTGTTATTCACTGTCTTCCCATTTGGTTTTTTGGTATACTCACATATATATTGCTGCAATTTAAGTGCAACTCAGTAGCACAGGATTTCTGAAGATTATCATTGTCTGGATTTTGATGCCATAGAATTTGGTAGAAGTTACAGGCGTGTAGAGGAACATACCCCTTCAGTGTAGGCATTGTAGCCCTCTGAAATGTCTGAATTTTTACAAAGCTGCATACCATTGCATCCCAGAAGACAGTAATCTTCATGGTCATCACCATAAGTATCTCATGTACCTCGTCAAGTTTTATTTTGTATCAATTTTTTTCTCTCCTATTCCACACTATCAGGCACTGTTAATGTAATGTCATAAAATGAATGTATATTGACCCCCTCTCTGCACACACACACACACACACACACACACACACACTAATGCACTTCACTCTGCACATTGTGATGAACATGTGGTTGAAGTAGCATTGACACAAAGCAGAAGATATGTTACAAAATAAGTAATGCCCCAGTGCCGCAATTTTGAACTATTGATCAAAAAAGTCACAAGATTTGAAATGGTACAGTGTTTTGTAAGATGCATATTGAACCAAAAAATGTCCAGAAATGTGGAGGTACCAGATTTTCTGTCTGAATATATATAGATGTTTGTGTTGCGTGCGGTTTTGTTGTGGTAGGATGTCAGATTTGTGGTGTGCGCAGCTATGCTATGTGTATAATCCATGTTTTTTTGCTTACTAAATGTGAATTATCGTTATGTAACTTCTGATGATTTGCATCAGTTTATAGAACAGTAGTAGTGTCATTAAAGTATACAGGCTAATACCTTACACCGTTTATTGTGTCCAAAAAGTATTGAGTATTCTGCACTTAAAAATCACTATGATCAATTCCAAAAAACTAAATTGTTTGTGCGCTTGACTAAGTAATCTCCATCAGTAACATCAATAAAGTATGAGTGTAGTAGGCCTATGCATCTTACATTATCCCTACCTTTCAGTGAAATCGTATATGTATAATACAAGATAAGAAATGTGTGTAATGTAATTACTGAAGCACCTTCTGATCTTTCCATTCTGGACTCTTCTGAGGTAGTCATACCATTTAAACCACTAGAGGGGCATATTTTTTGTTATTGTTTGCAGGTAGTGTTGTATCCTCTTAGGATCTGTTGTTATCGGGTGTTATATTTCACCAAAGAATTTATCATTTTTATGTCTACATTGATTTTGTCTGTCTTAAAATTTATTGGTTATAACCTCAAAAATATCACCTGTTTGAAATGTTTTATAATTTGGTGACCTAACATTCAATGTTGCACACAGCTTGCAGGTATATGTATAGTCTGCATCCTTAAACTATGGATTAAATAATAAATTCAAGAACCACAGCCAGATGGAAAAATTCTTTTTTGTTGTCTAGTACGGTCAGGTGATAAACAAGATTGCCTACACATACCACAGCCACTCTTGTAGGCTTATAGTAATAGGGTTTACTCATATCTCTGTTCATTCACAGTTTCATTTAGCAGGTCAAATTGTACATACTTTTTAAAAATGGTTATGTTCCAGCCGATTAACACACTGTTTACACATTTACTCCTAAAAAGAATGTTACAGCATTCACAAAATGGAAGAAATACAGTGTAGTGAAACAAAAGATTTTTGTTTGCCATGGCTTGTTATACAGACAGTATGGCTAAACAGATCATGATGATGGACAAGTTATTGCATAATTTCTCAGTTTTTGGGAGTCGGGCCACTAATCACTTTTCCAGATGGAACTAGTCAAGTATAAAACCCTAAGTATTAACTGCTGTGTGTATTTTTGCCTGAATTACCCAGCATGCAGAATGTATGTTTGGTGCCACATTATGTTGTATTATCTGTGCATTCTTTAGCTCCTCCTTAGTTGATAGAATTGTCTTGTAACCAGTACTATTTCCAAAAAAATATATATATATATTTATATATTTGACAAGAAATACGTGTTTTGATTTTCACATTAACTCTTATTTGAAACTTTATCAACTCAAAAGGAATCAGCAAGATTTATAAATTTATGTAGGCCTTCATGTAAAGTTCCTGCTTTGTGTCTGTTTTTAACCAAACTTGAATTTGGTTGACAGTTTTTTAATAAAAAATTGTGGTAGTATTTAATCAGATATTTAATAGAAGGGACTGCACATCATGTGAAATTTCTGGATTTTTAGTAGATGTGTTAAATATATGAAGGAAATAATCATGATATGATAAATGTGCTTTTTGCTTATCTTCACATTAAACTCTCCAGTGGTTTGTACTCAAAAGAAAGTAGAGTGATTTCTGCCAAAATTGAAGTCAGTATAAACATCCCCAGGTAGGTAAATATCACAAAACGTCATTTCCTGCTGTTTACAGGTTAATGATAAGTACGAATTGTTTGACAGATATGTGTTTATTTACTGCAGCAATACTTCAGGCATTGTTATGTACTAAGAGAAATGTGCTGTGTGTTTGTGTGACATTGTGAAACCCATTCTGTTAATAACTCCCCCCCCCCTCCTCTCTCCCCATGTTAGCCAATAAAATGAGGGAGTAGCATTACCTATCTTTATTATTCAGAATTTTATTTGGGATCCTGTATATGTATTAACCTTTTAAAAACATGCATTCACCTGGAAAATGCCCCTAGAAATTGTTTTGTATATTTAGATAACAGGGAAATTTACTGCATTTTTAAGACACACATACTTTCTTCTTCTTCTTTTCCTTCAATCTTTTGATTTGTTGGCAGCTTTCCATCTGGAATTGTTGCAAGCCATTCTTTTCACTGCTGTATAACTGTCAGCTCCTGTGTTTCTGGCGACTTGCTTTAAGTATTGTAATCGAGGTCTTCCCACGGTCTTTTCCTGGATATTGCTCCTTCAAGGGTGTTTACTACAAACTCGTTATGCCTAATTGTATGCTCTATCCATGAGTGGCATCTGTTTTTTTAAATTTTTTATAGTAATCTTTCTTCCTTCGCCCTTTAAAAAACTTCGTCATTCATTATTCTAGCTGTCCATTTTATTTTTACCATTCTTCTCCAGCACCATGTTTCAAATGCATTTACAACCCTTTCTTCATTTTTTCCTAGGGTCCATGTTTCTGATCCATAAAGAGCAACACTCCAAATACAACTTTTTATAAGTTCCTTTTTCATTTCCAAACTAAGGTTATTCGAACAGAGTAGTTGCTTTTTATTATTAAACATAACTTTAACTGGTTTGTTTGCCACAGAACACTGTTTATATCATAATTTTATCTTATTTTCTTCAAATAATGAACTTTTCATAAACCATGCACTAAGATTTAAATTCCCACCCAGGCAGCATAAAGGTTACCATACTGTAACTCGAGTTCACCAGTAGGTGTGAGGGCATTTGAGAATGGTACGGAGGAGATTTTGGTATAAGAGGTGGGAGGTGAGATGAGGCTGGAGAAAATTTTATAATCAGGAGGCTTATGATTTATACTGCTCATTAAATATTATTAATATGATCAAATCAAGGAGAATGAGATGGCAGGGCATGTGGTGCATATGGGAGAGAGGAGAAATGCATACAGTGGTTTACTGGGAAGACATGAAACACAGAGACCACTTGGAAGACTCAGGTGTGGGTGGGAGGATGGTATTAAAATGGATCTTTAAGATCTTTGCTGGGAGTGTATGGACTGTACTGATCTGGCTTGGGACAGGGAAGAGTATTGAGCTTTTGTGAACATAGTAATGCAGGGAATTTCTTGACTGTCTGAGGAACTGTTAGCTTTTCCTTAAGAATGGTTCTGCTCCATGGAGTTAATTAATATCCATGAATTTGCTGCATTGTGGTATACTATTGTGTGTGGGATAGTGATATCCAGAAGACAAAATAAAAAGGTCTTCTAGTACTATGCATGGAAGCATACACCTGAAAGCAGTTATTTTTAAAACTTTTATAAACGTCCATTTTGGCATGTAACATTAGACATTCACTGTTGACTTGAGTATGGTACGTTACTCCTCAAAGCTTACATTCCGTGCTTACATCTGTGGGAAAACAATTTTTATGCCCTAATGCCTATTACTATTGTTCTAAAGGGCCAAAAAAATTTTTGGGCACATAAAACCTTGTGCAAAGTCATGTTTGGTCATTTAATTTGTTGAGCATGAGGTTGGGATCAGTAATACTACATTAATGAAACCATGTGTAATTGATAATAGGTTATTTTGTTTTTGAGTCTATACCACTTGCAGTTCTGTAACTTTCAAGAAATTACTTTAAAAGTTTCTTACCTTTATACGTGACTTCTTACATTTGTACTAAATGAAGGCTGTACCATATGAACTCTCCAGTTTAATTGGCACCAGCATAGTGTATTATGTTTGGCTGTTGCTTTTGCACTGTATGTGATTTTCAAAGATCGTGTATGGAGGCTGTTATTTCAACATGGAATTCTGCTCTTTTCCTCAGGTAAACATTGTGTTTGACTGCAACTGCCTATCCCTATTGTGACTGGTATTTTATTAACAGTTTGCATCAGTGACAGACTAGCATGATCATCTGTAGAATCAAAATCATTGTGCTGCTTGTGTGTGCATGCACATGGACATGCACACACCCTTTTCTTTCTGCATCCTATACATATATAAAAGTTTCCAGGGCTTGCAGTATCGAATATGCATTGTCACTGTATATACAAAACTGAGTTTGGTAGCCTGTTTTACCTTGTTTATCCAGTATTAGAATGAAAACTTTTACTCATCACTTTCACAACACAATATTAAATGTATTTTACAAGTGATCTTATTTTCCTATAATAGATAGGCATTTCAATACCATATGGGCCTACTTCCTGAAGGGTGAGGGTTGCTTCTACTGAAGTATAGTTGAAGGTTGTGTGAGTTGAAGTTCACTTCATACTAAATTTTAGGTTTTGTTTCGTGTGTAATAAACGTAGTTAAGAGTTCGGTCTGTGTAATTTTTTCAGGGCATTGAGGCTACATTAAATGACCCTAAAAAGAGATATCCAGATAAAGTTAATGCACTGCTGTCAGCATGGGAACATGTAACTGCATTCATAGCGACATCAGCTCATGAGGCTTCAGAAACTTTGATTGATTGGGTTCATCGGTGCGTATGTCATATTCTTTTTTAATTTTTAGTTTGTTTTATGTTGTGTAGGCTTTCACCATGTAATTTTTCCGTGTCATATTGAGTATGCTGCAGAACTGTCCAACAAAGGTGTGGTGCTTTTTTTTTTTAATTGTGTCTGCATTATTTCTAGTGTTTCAGTTTTTGTAAGGTGTATTGTTGCTGTGTAAAAAGTACTTTTCTTAGTAGTGTTTTTAGGATAATTATCTCTTTAACACTCCAAAGTAACCACTGATATGTAAAGAGGAATCACTAGGACTGATTGTAATGTAAATGTATTCAACCTGCAAAGTAGAAGGGTAAAGCGATTCCATTGCAGGCCTGGACAGCCCCTTGGGGCTCCAGGAGTTTGGGGTTCCCAGAATTTCTAGACATTCGGCGCTTGAAGGTAGTAAGGTTGTCAGCCCTCTGCACTGCTGCCTTTACCCCCCCCCCCCGAGGATATGCCCCTGGTTCCCATTTTTTTTAAAGACTGAGTCGCCC
>Ga0123352_10000994_pt1 | contig 36496 bp, 26 predicted proteins | sample TergutLab28metaG_FD_89700 | JGI IMG/M metagenome (GOLD analysis project Ga0123352, IMG submission 89700) | Labiotermes labralis P1 segment gut microbial communities from Petit-Saut dam, French Guiana - Lab288 P1 | ecosystem: Host-associated > Arthropoda: Insects > Digestive system > Gut ... | reverse complement strand
CGCCCGCCAGGGTCGCCGGGCTCATCCTTAACAAACATCAAAAACGGGAGCTTTTGCTTGTTGCGTAGAGATAGTTTGCGTTTGGATGTCGTTTTTATTTCATTTTAAGTTTACACTGCCATTTATTATTTACACGCAAGAATCTTATTCAAACGCTATACTACTTCTAACACTCATTTTTGCCGCACGTTTGGCACATGACCTACTTGCGAAATATCCAATTGCAAGGGTAAAGAAAAACCATATCGTATAGGAAGCCAAGAGCAATACGAAGTTAAATTGAAGCGGTGTTTCAATAATCATATTACCGAATAGGCGCAAACTAAATAGCACAATTGGGATTCCTGCCAAAACAGCAACACCCCAACTAATTAAGCTAACAAAAATACTTTCTGACGTGATTATTCGTATCATTTGTTTTTTAGACGCTCCCATTGCTTTCATGATGCCAAGTTCTTTGACCCGTTCTGCGACATGAGCATTCATGGTTGCAGCCAGCCCAAAGCCCGACACAATGACAAACATAAAAATAATCAATGCTAACGTTTGCAAAGTAATATCATAATCAACTCTGACAGTCGCTTGTAAATTATCTCTAGTGTGTGTTTGCGAAATTAAAATACCATGCTCATCTAGTTCTGCATTTATGGCATTGCGTACTGCTCTAGCACCTTCAGACATATCAAGCCTTAGTTTAATGCTGCCACTTGCTCTATCCTCGGGAACATAACGACTAAATACATATTCACTTATAAAAAATGATCTTATTCCAAAATCTTCCATTACCCCGACAATTTCAAACTCATGAGTTTGGTTGCCAATTTGCAGCGCAAGAGTATCACCGATACTATAATTTGGTTCATCATTATAAAGACGATGACCCAAAACGATTTGATTTGTGTCATATTCTGAAAGCCATCTACCCGATAATATTTGCGGCTCAATCATTTCACTGCGTACTGGTGGTGACAGAATACGATATGAGTTTGTTAGCTCACCTTGTTCATTTACAATCGTTCCACTACTAAATCGCCAAACTTCATATCCTGTTACAACCGATATATTAGAGGCAATTTCAGAAATTTCATCTTCTCCGTGAACACTAACTGTAGAAATTTGATAGTCAAAATTCCACATATCTAAATTGCTTGATAACACACTTTCAACTGAAGCCATTGAAGTAACTGTTGAGACAAAGAACACCCCAGCAATTGATAGGATAGCAACATTAAGTAAAAATCGTCTTTTTCGGCGCAGAGCGTTCTGTAGAGAAAGCAAAATAGGCCGTGATAAATACTTTGATTCAGGAAGTTTAATTTGCGCTGCATCTGCACATATCCCATAATAATTGATGGCTTCTTTAACAGAAATACTTACCCCACGGCGAATAGGGAAGTATGCAATAATCATTGGGACAATTAACGCTAAACCACCGTATATAGCATATAAATATAACGGCACACTGGTATCTGCTGGTCTTAAATTACCAATGTTCAAAAGCATCGAAGATACCACGCCTGCAAGCATAGTTGATAGGCTAATAGAAATAATCGCAATGAGTACAATCAGACTGAAAAATGCCAGCATATAGGCAACAGTTACTTTAACTGTACTTGCACCTATACTCTTTAGGATCCCAATTTGTTTAGTTTGACCAGATATAATCGTGGAAATAAGATTGCCCATAATCATACAACCAAATAGAAACGACACCACAGAAAAGAGGAGCAGCAAAAATGCTCCGGTTTCAAATTCTTCAAGATGTCTGTTTATTCCTGGTGTGTTGGCTACACTAAGTCCCAATACAACATATCCGTTTTCTTCAAGCAGAGTAATGTACTCGTCACTAATGCTTAAAATGCGCTCTCTGTCATAGGGGCTTCCTGTAATGATAAAATCAATTCTGTTGACTTCTAGACCCATATCCAAAAGCGTCTCATGTGAAACGTAGGCTTGAACGATACGGTGAAGATTTGCTTGTTGGCGTACTGTAATATCTCCAACTACTCCTGTAATCGGTAAATCCCTTGTATCTCCATTCGGGAAAACGATAGTAAGGGCGTCTCCAATTGTTGCATTTGCTACACCAATAGCGCTTCGTTCTATTAACATTTCCCCCATATTTGGATTGGTTAAGCCTTGTTCATGTTCTAATTTACTGATTTGAAGTTCAGCAAAATTTTCTGCTGAAAACAAATGAAAAGGTGCCCATTCATTTTCCCCAACTTGAACGCGTAGCTGATGAAAGGCGCGTTGTTCAAAAAACGCAATGCCGTCAAAGCCCTTTGTTAGTTCAATTAGTCTATCATCAACCCGATCTACCACTATTGAAGCGGAAGCCGGAATCATAGAAGTGTAGGTGTTAGTAATTTCACGTGGAACAATCTGATGTGAGAACATAGCTATGCCAAACATCATTGTACCGATTAGAATAGCAAACAGAGAAAGGGTTGCTCTGCGCTTATCCTTGAATAAATCGCGCATTACTTTCTTATATATTCTGCCCACTGTTAGCTAACCCCTTTCAAAGAGTAGTCCTCGTCAATCACACCATCTTTTATAATTATTTTACGGCTTGCACCTTTCATAACATCACGTTCATGTGTAATCATTAGTATTGTTTTTCCGTCTTTATTCAGTTTTTCGAGTATGTCAAATACTATTTCCGCATTTTTGCTGTCAAGATTGCCTGTGGGTTCATCTGCGATTATTAAGCCTACATCATTAGCGAGTGACCGAGCGATAGCGACACGTTGTTGTTCACCGCCGGAAAGCTTAGACGGCATTTTCCCCTCATGCCCGGATAGCCCTACCATAGATAACAATTCTTTCGCTTTTTTCACTCTGTTTTGATTTGGTATTCTATCTATCAAATCCATAGGGAGCAGTATATTTTCCAATACGGACAAGGTTGGGATTAGTTGAAAAAATTGAAAAACGATCCCTAAATTCTCGCCGCGCCACTTTGTCATGTTGGCTTCATTGAAGCGAAGAATATTTATGCCGTCTACCACAACATCACCAGAGGTTGCCCCGTCAACGCCTGTAAGTATATTAAGAAGTGTTGATTTTCCGCTTCCCGACTTTCCAGTAATAAGCACATATTCGCCTTTTTCAATATTGATAGAAACATTACGAAGTACAGGGTAATCATTCAAACCTGAACGATAAATCTTGCTTACATTCTTAAACTGAATCATAGTGGACCTCCAAAATTGTTTTTGATGTAGCTAGTATCTCATGCAATCCTTTGAATTAGGTTTGAAGAAATTAAATTTATACGATTCCTTGTAAGTGTACGGTTGGGAGTATACAATTAAGTGCAATATAGATAAGAGAGGTAATAAAATGGATTATATATCAACTGCACAGGCGGCTGAAAAGATGGGTATATCAGAAGAGTTCAACTGCTCTGTGAAGAAAACCGCATTGATGGGGCTGTTCGTTTTAGCCGAGTGTGGGTTATTCCAAAAGAAGTTCAAAAGCCAGTTGACCCACGAAAGAAGTAAATTTTATTTTCAAAGGAAAATCAAAGGGAATGATGGTATTCTATTAAAATGGGCGGTGAAAGCAGAGTGAGGATTTTACTTGTTGAAGATGAAATAAGGCTTGCAGAAGCATTAGAGCAAATTTTAAAAAAGCAAGGCTATATTGTTGATGTTGCGGATGATGGTGCTGTTGGGCAAGATATGGCTGAAACTGGAATTTATGGAGTAATTATTTTAGACAGAAACCTTCCGAGTATTGAGGGTGTTGAAGTATTAAAATATTTACGCAAAAAGCGTATAATAACGCCTATTCTTCTTCTTACGGCTAAAGATACCGTATCTAACCGAGTAGAGGGATTAGACGCAGGAGCGGACGATTATCTTATTAAGCCATTTTCTAAAGATGAATTATTGGCAAGAGTACGCGCCCTCTCTCGCCGTTCGGAAAATCTACAAACAAGCGACACTTCACTTTGCGTCGCTTCGTTAAATTTTGATATTCGTTCCCAAGAAGTCATGATAGGCACGGAGAAAATAAAGCTAACTGTAACAGAAGCACAATTATTGGAGCTACTTATGCGTAATCAAGGGCAAGTATTAACAAAGGAGCAAATATTAGATAGAATTTGGGGCTTTGACAAAGAAGTAGAGATAAAAAATGTTGAACTCTATATTTTTTATCTTCGCAAAAAGATCGACCTTGAAAAAGCCGGCGTTTCTATTAACACGGTTAGGGGTGTAGGGTATAGCTTAAAGGAGATACAGCCATGATAAAATACCTTAGAAAACGATTTATATTTTTTAATATCTTGGTAATCAGCAGTATAGCTGTTGTTATCGGATTGTTTATATTTTTGGGTTCGCCAAGAAATGATATGACCCCACATAGATATATAACAATGCTGTTGGTTGTTATTTTTATGGTATACATTGGAAGCCTTATATTGTCGAAAGTGGCTATTCGACCAATACAAGCAGCTTGGCAGAAACAGCTTGACTTTACCGCTGACGCTTCCCATGAATTGCGTACTCCAATCACAGTAATACAGACTAATTTAGATTTGGTAATGGACAACAGGGAAGAAACTGTAGAAAGTCAAATGAAGTGGTTAAAAAATATCAAAGCGGAAAATCAGCGCATGTCAAAACTGGTAGACGATTTACTGACACTGTCCCGTGCAGATACAGACCAGCAAATGGTTGAAAAAGAAATGTTTATGCTTGATGAAGCTATTTTAGAAAGCTTTGCACCGTTTGAAGCATTAGCGAATGAGAAAAATATCAAACTTAATGTAGCAATAAATAATCAAATTGCTTTCTTTGGCGATAGGAAACGAATAAAACAGCTTATAGTCGTTATTTTAGACAATGCTTTGAACTATACAGATTCTGGCACAGTATCAGTGAAGTTAGCCCAAAGTGAAAAAGAAATAACAATTACAGTTTCAGATACCGGGCATGGAATGGAAGCTGAACATCTTAACAAAATATTTGACCGATTTTATCGTGTGTCAAAAACAAAAAAACTAAATCAAGATGGATCTGGACTTGGATTATCTATCGCAAAATGGATTGTGCAGGAACACGGGGGATGGATTCAAGCTACAAGTACTGTAGGAGTAGGAACATCTTTTGTAGTGCATTTGCCGAGTAAATAATATTTTTTCTGTACCGTAACCTTTAAAGGTTGCGGGTATTGTCAAATATTTCAACGTCACGTCAAGAACATCAGCCCGTCTGTCCACAATATCTGCTATCCAAGGGGTGGTGTCACGAATCCTGCTTAGCGCGTTGCATTATTCTTCCTGTGGTTCGATTATTGGGTTTGTCGCAGCGGACGATTGTTCTTGCGTGGCCGTTCTTCAGCATGGCCTGAGTTCGGGTCGGTGTATACTGATGGGGGGTGGGTGACAGCGCCACCACGGCAGAAAGCGCAAGCAGCTCAATAGCTATAACGCAATAATGATATACTTTTTCATAATGAAGTCCTCCGTTTTATGTTATTAATTGTCTGACCAAAGCCGTCTACGAAGGTTTTAACTCTTTGTAGATGGATATTCTATTTATGTGAGATTAAAGCCTTCAAATTCTATCCTGCATCCTGACCCCTTCACTACTAATATCCAGTAGCTCACTAAAAGGTTGCTATAATTTTTAAAAAAATTGAGATTTGGATTTGCATTTTGCAAAAGCATAGAGAGATTGTCCTCCAGTGGAAAGTTTACAAACATACCGCCTTGTATATAATTCGTGCACCAATACCCCTATATTTTATGGAAAAAATCGAATAAGTAGTGGGGCATAGCAGGATCGAATTATAAATTGACAACATTAGGAATTTATGATAAGCTTTCGACAAACATATACTGTTTGTCTGCTTACATATATAAACAAAAAGGAGGGAGTACTATTGATGAAACTTATGTTGTAACAATAGCTATTTCCAGATTAGTGCTCGCTTAAAAGACATAATTGATGAAAAAGCTTATAAGTGAATATGGGAGGGAAGCGTACTAGACAATCAACCAAAGTTACTCACGCTGCTACGTAGGTGGGGCTTTATGCCCATGGAAGCAGATAGACTTGCATAAGGCTAAGGATTGACTGCTTATAAAATATAACAAAGGAATGAGCTTTAAAATGAGTGAAAACATGCTACCGTTTCGTAGGATAGAGATATCTGACAGGCCATGGGTGATGGAAAGGCTTAAAAAATCAGACTTCATGGGTTGCGAATATACCTTCGGAAATAATTTTATTTGGCGCAATTCGCACAATATTCAGGTACTAGATTTTAAGGGGTTTTGTTTCTTAAAATCTAAGTATGCATACACATATCCAGCAGGCGATGGGGATATTAAGGAAGCCATAGAAGCGCTTATTTTGGACGCACAGCTCAGAAAAACCCCATTTGTGCTAAGGGGGGTTACGGTGGAGAATTTGGAGATATTAAATGACATATTCCCCAACTATTTCGACTATGAAGATGCACGGGATGAAAGTGACTACGTCTATTTGTCGGAAAAATTATCAACCCTTTCAGGAAAGAAGCTTCAGAGCAAACGAAACCATATCTCAAGATTTAAAGACAATCCCAATTGGATTTATGAGCCTATAAACGAGGATAATATTACTGATTGTTATGAGTTTGGCTTAGACTGGTACAAGGCAAACGTATCTAATAAAAACGATAATTTACAGAAGGAATATAGTGCCGTTTTACAGGCCTTTAGATCTTTTTCAGACTTGAAGTTTGATGGCGGACTTATCAGACGAGAAGGTAAAGTAGTCGCTTTTAGTATGGGCGAGCCGTTGAACTCAGATACCTATGTAATTCACATAGAAAAAGCTGACCCTAATATTCAGGGCGCCTATCCAATGATAAACCAGCAATTTGTAATTAATAACTGCCGGGAATTTAAATATATTAATAGGGAAGATGATGCAGGAGATATCGGGCTTCGTAAAGCTAAACTTTCTTACGGACCGGAAATCATGCTCACAAAATACAGATTGAAATTGAAGGAGTTATTTATATATGATATCACTAGCAACCAAAGGGATGGCCAAGGGACTTATGGAGATTTGGAAGAAGTCCTTCGGTGATCCGGACTGGTATATTGAATTTATGTTTAAATATCGCTTTAAACCCGAAAAAACATTAACATACCTGAGTGATGGCAAGCCTGTTTCTATGCTTATGCTTCTTCCGGCAAAGCTCACAAATCAGGAAATATTCTATGTCTATGGGGTCGCCACACTGCCTGAGTACAGAAGGCAAGGTTTTAGCTCAGCGCTTATTTCTTATGCAAATAGAAGCCTACCCGAAAGCACTTTGGGTACATTTTTGTGTCCAGCCACAGAAAGCTTATTTTCATATTACGAGAAGCAAAAATATGAATCAGCCTTCTATATGAGTGAATATAATGCGACGCTGGATGAACTTAAGGATGTAAAAACGTCTGCTTTCGAATTTGTAGACATTAGCCCAAGAGCTTATAAGGAAATTAGGGATTTTTCCTTTAAGGGCGATGGCTATATCGAATGGGATTTTGATTCGGTGGAATACGCAGTAAAAGAAAATGAGCTTGTTGGTGGAAAAGCTCTACTTGTAACTTGCGGTGATGAGAAAGGTCTTGTAATGTATAGGAAATGGGATAGAAAGTTATATGTAAAAGAAACTACGCTAGATGGAAAACTATTAAAAGTGACCCTGAAAAAAATCATGGAATATGAAAGTACGCCAAGTTGCAATGTGCGGCTTCACCCTCGCAGCAGCTTAGGGGGAGAGCCTAAGAAATTTGCTATGATATATGGAGTTAGTAGTAATCTAAACGGATATTTCAATTTGGCGAAGGATTAGAATATTGATTGGAAAAGTACACAATTAATGGTTTTATTGAATCCTTCCTTTGTTGAAAACCAAAATCCCGCTCTGGTCATCATACCAAGTCCATTATGCATTAAATCCGGTGTAGAAATACCGCAAAACTCTGATAAGATGGTATTATAACTTGATGTATCTTTTAATAAAATATTTTATCGTAATTGGTGTTTTGCCTTGACATTTATTGGTTAAGATTGTAATATTACTCTGGATTAAAAATGATTAGGAGGGTGATAAATGTCCAAAGAGTTGATTCGCCTATCGGGCTGCTCGATGGCGTTTGACGGTGAGGTTGTTTTAGACAACATAAACCTCTATATAAACGACAAAGAATTTCTCACACTGTTGGGTCCAAGTGGGTGCGGTAAAACCACCACTCTTAGGATTATTGGTGGTTTCCAGAATCCGACTTCTGGAGACGTTTTTTTTGACAATGTGAGAATTAATAATGTTCCGCCACATAAAAGGATGGTTAATACCGTCTTTCAGAGATACGCGCTGTTTACCCACCTTAACGTCTTTGACAATATAGCTTTCGGGTTAAGGCTCAAACGTGAGGGAGGACATAAACTCAGTAAAGATGAGATTTCTACACGTGTTATGGAGATGCTTGAAGTCGTTAGTCTCTCTGGTTTTGAAAAACGCAATGTATCGTCGTTATCGGGCGGACAGCAACAGCGCGTTGCGATTGCACGCGCACTTGTGAATCGTCCAAAAGTATTGCTACTTGACGAGCCCTTAGGCGCACTTGATATGCGCCTGCGTAAAGACATGCAAAATGAGCTTAAGCGTATACAGCAAGCAATGGGCATCACATTTATTTACGTAACGCATGACCAAGAAGAAGCTCTTGCTATGTCTGACACAGTCGTTGTAATGGAACGCGGAGTTATCCAACAGATCGGAACGCCGGAGGATATTTATAACGAACCTAAGAATGCGTTCGTTGCTGACTTTATCGGGGAAAGCAATATCGTAGACGGCTGCATGCACTCCGACGGTGTGGTTGAAATATTTGGGCGCAAGTTTGAATGCTTCGATGGCGGATATGAGCATATGGAGCCTGTTGATGTTGTCATCCGGCCGGAAGATGTAGATATCGTGGACGTAAAAGACGGACAATTAACGGGCACAGTTGTGAACGTCGTCTTTCGTGGTGTACTTTACGACATTGTAGTTGACTTCCATGGATTTAAATGGCTTATTCAAACAACAGATCTTTGCCCTGTGGGTTCAAAAATTGGAATTAAAATAGACCCTGACGGGATTCACATAATGAAAAAGAGTTCATTCTCAGATATGTTCGGTGATTATAGTTCGTACAGCGCTGAGTATGACGACATAAGCCAAGTGGAATATAAACCTGAGGATACATCGGGGGTGGAATATGAAGCCTAGACACCTTGTGATTCCTTACGTTGGTTGGCTCGCTGTTTTTGTTGTTGCGCCGATTATTCTCGTATCAATTTACGCTTTTACCACGCCCGATGGAACTTTTACGCTTGATAACTTCGCCAGAATGGGCGGCTTTTCACGAGTATTTATTGTTTCTTTTCAGCTTGCGATTATTGCAACATTTATTTGTATCATTATCGCGTATCCTATGGCTTATATATTAGCTCGAGAAACCCAGCGTGTGCAGCGAATTATGGTAATGCTTATCATGCTGCCGTTGTGGATGAATTTTTTGCTTCGTACATATGCTTGGATGTCGATTCTCGAAAACACTGGGCTTTTGAATCGTCTGCTTACATTTATGAGCTTACCGCCGCTTAGAATAATCAATACGCCGGCAGCCGTAGTTCTTGGGATGGTGTATAATTTTCTACCTTTCATGATACTGCCGATTTATTCGGTTATTGTGAAAATAGACCGAAGCGTCCTTGAGGCAGCTCAAGACCTTGGTGCGACCCCATCGACAGTTTTTCGCAAGCTTATATTTCCGCTCAGCTTGCCCGGAGTGCTATCAGGCGTGACGATGGTCTTTGTTCCCGCAGTTTCCACGTTTGTCATTACGCAGCTATTAGGCGGCGGTATGATAATACTCTTAGGTGACTTGATTGAGATGCAATTCCTAGGCACGGCTTACAACCCACATTTAGGTTCTGCCATTGCTCTTGTCATGATGGCTATAGTAATCGCATTTGTAGTTATCATGAACAAATTTGGTGACGGTGAGGAAAAGGCGGTGAAGCTATAATGAAGAGTCCAGGATTTTTAGGGCGATTCTACACTGGCCTGATTATGCTTTTTCTCTACGCACCGATATTCGTTCTAATTGTGTTCTCGTTCAATAGCACAAGAAGCCGTACAGTTTGGACAGGCTTTAGTTTAGAGTGGTACAGGCGGCTGTTTACCGACGGTGCAGTACTAGATGCGTTTTACACCACAATCGCCGTTTCGCTTATAGCTGCTGCGATTGCGACCATTGCTGGTACTCTTGCTGCAGTTGGATTCTTTAATATGCGAAGGCGTTGGCGGACACCGCTTATACAGATTAACAATATCCCCATGATGAATGCGGATATTGTGACCGGCATTTCACTGTGCCTAATGTTTGTGTCATTGGGAACCATACTCCGATTTCAATTGGGGTTTGGTACATTGCTTATAGCGCATATCACATTTAACATTCCGTATGTTATTCTATCAATTATGCCAAAGCTTCGCCAGTTGGATAACAACCTTGTGGAAGCAGCTATGGACCTTGGCTGCACATGGATGCAGGCATTTAGAAAAGTTATAATTCCTGGGATTATGCCGGGCTTAATAAACGGGTTTATAATAGCATTCACGCTCTCGATTGATGACTTTGTGATAAGCTACTTTACCGCTGGCGGAAACGTCATGACGCTATCAATGACAATATTTGCAATGACACGCAGGCGCATAAGCCCAGAAATTAATGCGCTTTCGACTATCTTGTTCGTAAGCGTGCTTATTTTGCTTATCATTATTAATGTCAGGGAAGTGAGACAGGAAGAAAAACTGAAAAAGGCAAAAGAAATGAAGGGAGACATGTAAAAATGAAAAGAATCATTATTTTAATCATCGTATTGAGTATTTTATCGACAATGTTTCTCACAGGTTGTGGAGCGCGTGACAGTACTGAAGTTGTCTACGTTCACAATTGGGGCTACTTTATTGACAGAAGAGTTCTCGATAAGTTCTACGAAGAATACGGCATTAGAGTAATTTATAATGAGTTTGAAAGCAACGAAACATTGTATGCACTTTTGAGAGTCGGCGGAATCATTGCTGACGTAGTTATCCCTTCTGATTATTTAATCGCAAGGCTAATTGAAGAAGACCGACTGTACGAGTTGAATTTTGACAACATACCAAACTATCAACTTATCGACCCGAGATTCAGAAACCTTGAATTTGACCCAGAGAACAGATTCTCAATCGCCTATAAAGTCGGCTCGGTTGGGCTTATATACAACTCCGCAATGATACCTTATGAAATAACAAGTTGGGGCGCACTGTTCGACCAACGGTTTGCCGGATATATACTAATGTTCGACAACCCACGTGACGCGTTTGCCATAGCCTTGAAATACCTTGGCTACTCGATAAACACGACTGACGAAGCTGAAATCCGCAGAGCGTTCGACCTCTTAGTACAGCAGCGCGACGTTTTGCAAGCGTACGTTATGGATCAGATTTTTGACAGGTTAGAATCTGGAGAGGCGTGGATTGGGCCGTACTATGCACCGGATTTCCTCACCATGCAGGCGAACAACCCTGACTTGCGTCTTGCACGGCCTCTCGAAGGAACAAACTTTTTTGTAGATGCGATGGTCATCCCACGCATTGCGCAAAACAGGGAAAACGCAGAGAAGTTTATTAACTTTATGACACGTACGGATATAGCTCTCATGAATATGAGGTTCTCGTACTACGCATCCGTCAACTACGAGGCTGCTGCGATATTTGCAGCGGAGCTTACTCCCGAACAGCGGGATGTTGTGTTCACTCCAGACGATGTCTATGCGAACACTGAGGTGTTCTTGCACTTGCCTGATCATATCCTAGAGTTGTACGACCAGCTATGGATCGAGCTCAAAACGTCGACATAAGAACTGTTTTATAGACCGTATAATATTCAGTACGAGACAAAGAGTTCTATATGCATATACAACTAAGTATGAATTTTTTATCGTAACTTTTTATTGCTGCAAAGGATTCCTCAACATAAAACACTGAGAAATATTCTTATTTGTTCTATATGCTGAGGAATTGAATAAAAGTATGGCATGGGATAATTACTGACAAGCTTTTCGGATGATTAGTTACAACCTTTGCCTGCCCAAACAAAATCACAGCTAGACGAAAAATTATCCGGCTGTGATTTTTGTCGGTAAATGCTATCAGAAACATACTAAATACATAAGACAGCCGTGCAAGGCTTTATGGTAATACTAAGGTAATTGCAGCATTGGGGCATAACGATGGGCAAATTCATACCCATTTGCAAAATCATGGTTAATAGACCATGTCATCAGGCCGCGGATGGCGAATCCTTCCGATGCTAAGTGCCTCAATGCCTTTTCTACGTCCTCCGGGTTTTTAACATAACCGTTTTGCGCCGCATCTGGCGAAGCAGGCAAACCAATTGCAAATTTTTCGTGTGGTATTTTAATAAAATCGTTTGTACCGGTCACGATAGCGTGTGTAAGCTCGTATAAAAAGTCGGCTTTAACATTGTCATCTTTTTGGGACAAGTATTTATTTAGCGTATCGGACCAGATACCGTCCTCACCTTGGTTATAGTATTGTGGAAAAATTAAATTATAGTAACCATCCAAATCTGTGATGTAGGAGCGATAAGACGCTTCAGCCCCTCGCAAATCAACAAATTCGGGAGACATAGTAATGACCAAGTCCTTTCCTTGGCTACGATAGTAGTCTTTAATCTCTCGAAGTACTTCCGGAATAATGGTTTGATTATCAGCTGCTTTAACACTTTCGCCTTCCAAGTCTATATTCACGCCATTAAATCCGTACTTTTCAAGTGCGGCTAATAGTTCATTTTTAAATGCACTCTTTTCTTCCTGTGTAATTGCAATTTCCGGGCTGGCACCTCCAATTGATACAAGAACATCTCTGCCTTCTTGCCTTAGCTTTTTAATGCTATTTATAAAATATTCATCATTTAGAAATTTCGGCGTAAATGTCGGTATTGTGTTATTTTCCATAAGTGTTACGCAAATCATATTATACTCTTTAGGGATCATTGTTAAATCCACACGAGGTTCCCATTCGAACCAAAAGCCACACAGCACACTTTTATCCTTATCCGTAATGGATTTAACTTTATATAGGCGTTGTTCAGCTAACAATATCATTAAAATTAATGGCCACATTGTCCTCGCCCTTCCTTAGTCTTGCATCGTTAGATGAGATCTAATTCAAATCCCGTTCACTAGGGTTACCATGATAGTAAAGATAGTACTCATCAAAAATCGTGATGAAATAACAATCGAAGTCCCCCGTATACCATTCCGGCTCAAGTTCTCCGTATTTATTAACCAAAGTTCTGATGCAGTGACTAATTGAAGTCCTATAAGAGCATGTTATCGTTGCGCCTTACATTGTTCAAGATGATATTATAAATAAAATTGGAGTCGCGGTAGCGCCGGCCAAAGGTAGCCTTCCTAAAATTGTGACAATCGTTATATTCCCCCATCTATCAGGCCAAAGTAGTAGGTATTGGACAGCATCCACTAACCACTTACTCGTTCCCTGAAGGGTCGTCTATTAAAACAGTGAATCGTAAACTGTGTTGATGGCTGGCATTTAATGTGCTTTGCGCCGTTGCATAATGGACATGTCTATCGTCACCCACCGGGATAGACGGACTCGTCACTCCTTCAATGGTATGATAGTGCCCTTTCGTAAAGTCTGTTTTGCAGATAAATTTATGGGTATGGCTCCCGTCGGGCTGCATGATGGCTTCATCCGTTACACCAGCGAATCGATGATTATGCAATAAATTTTGCTGGGGCGCTGCTATTTGCGTACTGCTCACAAATTCATGAGTGTGATGTTGCGCTTGATTATTATAATGATATTGGTTCTGGTGGTATTGATCTTGGTGCATAGACGATCTGATATTGTCATTAAATTTAGTGTGACGATAGTTTAACATACTTTCATACCTCGTTTTTAAGATATTATATTCATAGAAATTGATTTCCGTGATTTGCAAGTGGAGAGCTGTTTGTGAAGCCTTCTTATTACTGTCTGATAAAAAAATGTAGGTCATGGTAAGTATTCCAAAAATAAAAACCCCATAGCCGATAAGCTACAGAGTTTAATGTTAGTGGAACATAGCGGGGAGCGGGATGACACTCCGCACCTTATCCACCTGCTTTTTCCAATCGTTCACCATCAAGGCCAGTTCGGATATTCATAATAACAAACGCCGCTAGTATAACAGCCATGTTGATTAAGACTATCTGAATAGCTCCCATAGGAAGCATGGTCAAATCCCCCCGCAGGGCGGTATTCACTTGATACGTGAAGGTTAGGTACATAATCCGCGATAAAACCTCCATTCCAAAATCAGTAGCCCAAGCCGGGCCACCGCCTAAAAGTATTGCCACAACTAAGGAGAACGGCGCTACCTTAGACAGACCAAGGGTTATACCAAGCAACATAGAAGTTGCCGCCCCAAGCATGGAAAGGATTAAAAAGTTTAGCATTATCTCGCCGGAGTGTCCAGCTATCAGCCCGAACAAAATAAGAACTCCTAATGAAACGACCAACAGAACGCCGCACGTAGCAATCAGATATTGATATGGCTTCACACCCGCCATGCTCATAAAGCGTAAATTCATAGTTGATTTATCTTCTACTATAAATCCGCTAGAATTCCCGATCATTGCTATGCCCACAAACATAGTAAGAAACTGTGTTGTAAATTGAACCCTATGTTCGCCTGAACCCGGGGATAATGTTAATAACATAAACGGTATAAGCAGAAACGCTGCCGGCGCACCCCATCTCGTTGGGTTTTTGAAATAACTAAGCATTTGTTTAATAAAAACAGCTTTTATATTCCTCATAATACCACCCCTGTCAGTTGTAAAAACACCGCTTCTAAATCCGGCACTGTGCGTACAGCATCATACCTATTACAAATGTCAACGGGATTGCCTTGCTCGATTATTTTGCCATCATGCAAAAGGGCAATATTATCGCATAATTTTAGTGCTTCATCCATATTATGTGTGGTTAAAAAAATGGTCGCACCCTTTTCCCTAAGTTTTTGCAAAAGCACGCACACACCTTTAGATGTTGCGGGATCTAAGGCACTGGTAGGCTCGTCTAAAAATAATAGCTTCGGTTCGTATAAAATGGCACGGGCAAGAGCCAGCCGTTGGGTCATACCACGGGATAATTTTTCTACGGTCTTCTTGGCAGAATCAGCAAGCCCCACGGTTTCTAGCACTTCCATGGGTTTGCTTTTTGGCAAGCCGTAAATGGTGGAGTATAGGTTTAGATTCTCTAAGCAACTTAAATGGGGGTATAACCCGCCTATATCAAGCATAATTCCTATTTCATGTGGCTTTGCTTTCACTTCTTTGCTTCCGCTATCTTCTTTTAGCTGATTTGTCAGGATATTTATAATTGTGGTTTTGCCTGCACCGGAAGGCCCCAGCAAACCAAAAATTTCACCTTTCTCTATGTTCAAACTTACATCAGACAGCACTTGCTGCCCACCAAATTTCTTTTTAATATTTAACGCTGTAATCATTTAACATCCCCCTGCAAAAATGTTACCTTCTAAGGTTGATATATTATATACAACTGACCACTGCAGACCCTCTCCGGAACCAACTTCTACAAGCAGATCAGCGGCTTGTTTTTCACTTAAAACCCCGCTGTTATTTTCACTGACCGCCTTAACTTTGTCGTAGCGCTCAAATGCGAAGTCGCCTTCGGAAATATTCAGTCCGTTGTATGGAATAAAGTTTGCTGCAATTTGGTATGCCGAATCCACAGTTGTAACTTTCACATTATCGTCCCAATAGTTGACGATGGCAGACTTGCCGCTTGCATCAGCAATCATGAACTGAACATAGATGTCTTGCGAGAAATAGATGTTATATTGCTCTAGTAGTTCAATGGCTTCTTCAACTGTTGAAGCCTTATCAAGCACTAGCCTTATGGAAGTCGATGTATTTAATATAATATCATTAAAGGTTGGTGTTGCTATAGGAACAGACAGCAGAGCAATTGCTAGCCCTTTTTCATTTACTCCGTCCATGGGCAGGTAGGGTGAAAGAACTGTTAGAAAGCTATTAATATTAAGTCCGAATGGCAAGTTTTCTTCTGCATATCCCATGAACATTAAGTTGACCGTTGATACAGAAGCATGTCCAGCGCAAGGCGCAGTAAATAACTGCAATGACGGAGAATACGGAAAGTCATAGTTTCTACAAAACAAAACTTCATCTTTGGAGTTGCGGACAGTAAAAACAGTACAACCTGCTCCTTTTATACTCAGTGATACGTCGCTAAATAAGTGTTTTGACAAAAATGCTTCCAAATCTTCATCGCATTTCGCGCCAACCCTTTCTTTATTGAAGCCAAACTTTGTAGTGCGTTTTTGAGGTTATTCATTAAGACCTCCTTTCATTTTTTCGGCTACTATCGCATAGCCTTTCAATCGGTTATATTCATCAGTTACTATTGGACATGAACCCGGAAGCATCATGCTTATGCTAATACACATGCCTTTTTGCCAATCCCATCAACTCTAAATCCGTCATACGCTTAGAGTTTACGCTGTACATAAAAATCACCTGCCCTTGATATTTTTTTCTCAATAATATCAAGTATAGCAGGTGACTTTTTTGATTCCAATAGGGTTAATACCAACCTGTATATATAAAGGAGTAAACTGTATAAAAATAGGAGTAAGCTGTAAATGCCTATACTTAGAATACTTTCTTCGTATACACGGCTCTACGAGCCGCCCGATGTCTTTCTGGTTCTACCTGTAACGCTCTTTTAACTTTTTATTTATTTCAGCGGTCAGTTTTTTGTCCACAAATAGTTATTGATGCTGCCATAATATAAACTCCACAGTAATTGATCCCATGACTTTCCTTGCCAATAGTTTAATCTTCTTGGATTTTGTTTTCATTTTTATTTTTGCTCCAATAGGGTGCGGTGCGAAATCTTTTTACCTCCGACAAGGGCATCATATTCGCATTGTAGGGAAATGTCACTTTTATAATTAGTGGGTACGTCTCCAGAGACACCTTCTACCTAATATACACTAAATAGCTTGCCGAATTGAGCAAGGCAAGATTAGTGCTGGGTTTGGCATTTTTGGAATAGGCGAGAATAAATATGGGAAGCACCATTTCTACACTAGCAATTTAACAAAGAACATGCGATAATTGATAGATTAATATTTGCCATTTCAAACGAGGTGACTTTTTTGAAAATCATAATAGAAGAACCACCAGCGGGAGCAGAAGAACGTATCATTGTACAATGCCATCACATAAGCCCCGAACTTTTGAGTATACTTAACTCCATCAAAACGCAGAGCAACATGCTTGTTGCGAATATCGGCAATGAAATCCATAGGGTAAACCCTTCGGATATTTACTACATTGAATCAGTAGATAAAAAAACATTTCTCTACTGTGAAAGTGATGTATATGAATCAAAGCAGAAACTTTACGAATTGGAAGAACTGGTAATGAATGATTTCTTTAGAATATCAAAATCTGTCATTGTTAATTTGAGCAAAATAAAATCTCTTATTCCTTCATTGTCTGGCAGGGTTGAAGCTGTTTTGATAAATAAAGAGCGAGTAATTATTTCACGGCAGCATGTTAGTGAATTAAAGAAGAGTTTAGGGATGTAGGCGGAGGGATAAAATCATGGATGTTAAAGAGATAGTGAGGCGCATGTTTGATAATTTTTTCATTATATTTTTTTGCTCAATAGTAGTGGTAAGTATATTCTTACGATTTAACGGGGTGGACGTTGTACGTTTGATTGATGTATTCGCCATTATTGCATTATCTGCTTTGACCGCTTTAATAGAGTTTGTATTCTATTCAAAAAAAGAGTTGAATAGATTAGAATTGTTTGTGCGCCATTTGATCTGTCTGATTTTAACAATAGCAATTGTTTTGTCTGTTGCAATTTTTATGGGATGGATTTTGTGGCATGAACCTACTCATGTGTTTGTTTTTACAGGTATAACATTGGCAGTTTACATTATGTCAACTATAATAGACTTCTACTGGACTTCAAAAGCGACCGGCACTCTTACGAAAAAATTAAAAGAGCGATACAAGTAAAAAGTGAGGATGAGAGTGGACTGTAGGTTCGAATAGGCTTGTGCGCTAAATCGCACGGACAGCCTATTTCCCTCAGACGGGGTCAGAATTTTCGCCTCGCCGAAAACCGCTCCCTTCGGTCGCGTCCGGATTTTCTTCCGGTTCCAAAAGCCCGTCTTGCGGATAAAATTCGGGAAACCCTTCGCTTCCCGAACCCTTCGGTTGCCTACTAATGAGTTTGTCGACAGTCTGAGAGTGGACTATTACAGTTCACTCTTATTTTTTTACATTTCACTCAGTAATATTTACATGTTAGTATTACCCCCATTGATTCCAAAAAATCGCCTGCTATACTTGATATTACAAAGAAAATATCGAGACAGATGATTTTTACGTATAGTGCAGAATCAAAATCTATGACAGATATAGAATTGATGGATTTAGCCAAAAAAGAGTAGTGCAGAGGGATGTTTTCAAATAGTATTACGGAATAGATTTTGTAGGAAATGCTTGTGTAGCCGTATACTTCCTTATTATTGGTTGCCTTTCACGGAACTAGTGTTAACTTTAGGCTTTTGGATACATGAACTTCTATGCCTGACGAATATAGCCGCTTAAAATAGTTGTTATGAGAGAACATATTAATAATTAGGAGGAAACTTTATAGGTTTACAGTACAAACAAGAGGTGTCGAAATATGGGAAAAAGGATGCAATGATTGCTTTATACTTTTATCTATTCATGTTAGCATCATCCTTAGTACCTACAATAATCATGGGAGCTTCTGGTGAAGGCTGGCAATTAGACCACATAGCTTTGTTTTTATTCTTTTTTGTTAATATTGCAGTTGCCATTGCTATTGTTTTAATAAAATATAAAAGCTTGGCAAGCATAGGTATACACAAGAAAAATTTATGGCCTGCGTTGCGGCTCGGATTATTATTCAGCCTTATACCTCTCTCTATTTCAATTGTTATGGGTCTGTTAGAAGGACGGGAGCTTAACCCCATTGGGTATATGATGTTCATGTTGTTGCTATTCTTTTTTTATGCAGCGTGTGAGGATATTATTTTTGTAGGATTTATCCAAACAAGATTGTACGGATTGTTCAAAACCGATAGAATAGCAGTATTTGTAGGAAGTGCTTTGTTCACGCTTATACACATACTTAGCAGACTGGTATCAAATGGCATTTCTTTCTCTATACTTCTGCAAGTGCTACTTTGGTTTTTATTGTACCAAATAATGGTATCGCTTTCCCAAAGGTATTTTTCTATTATAGCCGTGACACTTTTACATACAAGTTTTAATTGGGCGACTTCATCTGTGTGGGAATCGAGTGGAATGATTTCATGGATTGTCTTTGGTGCTCTTTTAATAGCGGAATCTGTTTGGAGATGGAATTCGCGCCGCCATTCCAGTAAAATGAGTGAATAAAAATAGGCTTGAATACTGCTTGTTGCCATACTCCTTTGATATTTAGTCATTGGCAATATGGAAGCGATAAGTATGTTCAAGATAATGAAATGTTATGATGAAGCTATAATAGCAGATTACAGCTCTCTTATTTTAAGAAGCCTTGGAACTTGATTTTCTCGTCAGAATGGTTTTGAGGTAATGGGCTTAATCACAGATGATATGAATGTGATTGATATGTGCAATGCTGATAATCTAGACGTGATATTACAGTGTGTTCGCCTTGATAATATCGCAATCCCACGACAAATTAAAGACCATTGCCCGAATGTACGAGATTGCTCGGCTGGAATAGCCTTGCCCCTCTCACTTGTTTGCCATCTTGCATATATAGCAATTTTACTAACGGTAGTCCGACTTTTGCTCCATACCTCAACCGTTACCCAGTGCAAAAGCCGGACTATGAAAAAGAAAATTGCTATTACGTCATTAGGTTATCTTTCGTCTGCTAAATTTCAAACAATTCAAGTGGTTTCACAAAATTAACTATCTTTGTGCCTAATAAATCTTAATATTATACCTTCTTAGACCGCTTCCAAGCATGCATAACAAGTGCAAGCGCAATAACCGCGTAAGTTATAAACAGCCTAAAGTATTCACCAATATTTGCGCTACCCATTAGGTTTGTACCGGCAATAGGCGCAAGTATGAACAACGCATGGAACAGCAGAACGCCGATAATGGCGTTCTTGGCAGAAGCCTTACTTACTGTAGCACCACCAAGGAGCAACGAGGCAATAGCATACAGTCCTACCTGAGTGTGCGCCCCATACACATTCATCATGCCTAAGCTTTGCAAGATAATAATTTGGCCAAATGCCGCCAGTACAGTTGACATAATCATGGCAATAATACGTGTGCGATCTACATTAATGCCTGCGGCGGTGGCCACAGCTCGGTTTTGGCCGACAGTACGCATGTTTTGTCCAAGCCGCGTGTTCATAAACCATTTTAGGAAGAAGCATAGTGCGACTATTAACAGATAAGAGAAAACAGGTATGCCAACTGCCTCTAAGCCGGAATTAATCGCCGGAATCCACGTAACTCCATATACAACGGCTATAATAACCAAATAAACTATAGGTTTAGCGGGTATGCCGGGTTTCTTTTCAATAACCTTGGTCCGTATAATAACATAAAGCCAATATAGCGAAACGATAAGTAATGTTACATCCACGGCAGTTACACCGCTTAAACGGTTTTGAGAAAGATACGCATGCACAGGAGGGATGAATGAAAGGCCATATGCCAAAGCCAACATTCCAAGTAGAACAAAGGGCTTTAGCATTCCACCGGGGCTCTTTATATGTATGGGCTGCTTTTTAACAAGCCTGATAATGACCATGCCAATAACTGCAACAACAGTACCATAAAATGCTACGTCTAAAATGTTTATAATAGGGATAATTTCCAAAACATGGCGCTTACCTGTTTCCGAAAAGTCCAAAACATTAACTACACCAACTCCTGTTGGAGTCATAAGACGTGCGTTAGCAATCGGAATGATGCCTCCAAGGAAGAACAGGAAGAAGAATTGATAAAATCCTTCAGCAAACAGCCCTGTTACCATACCGCCAACCATTTCTGAACCCTTCATTCTGTTAAAGAGACTACCAACCATATATCCGAACAGAGTGGCTATAGGAATGGAAAGCAGGAATATGTACACAATGCCAAGCTCGCCAGTTCCGCCCCAGAGAATAACTAAAAAGATTGAAATCTGGGCAGCCATTGCCCCAAGTATAATACCGAAGTTTAGACCAAGGCCCGCTACTATCGGAATAAGCAAGGCTAGCACCATAAAGGTATTGCGCCCAAACCTTGTAAACAACTGCTCGAAAAATACAGCTGTGGACAAGCCTGAAGCAAAGAAGGCACCGATTGTAATAACTACAAACAATAGCATTACTTTATTTTCAAATAGATAATTTTTAATTTTATCTCCTATAGTTTGATTAGCCATTTTATCGTCCTCCCTTCGCTCTTGTTAAGGCAAACAGAATAATACCGTTGGTAAGAACCATACGTATCATTTCCGGCAACCCCGGTGCGTTTACCATTTCGTTTATAACTGGCAGTGCAATTGTTAAGATACCATTGAATAAGAACGCACCTAAGAGAACGTCAAAAACTTTGGCACGTCTAACAGTTGCGCCACCGATAAGCACAGATGCTACCGTAACAAAGCCCATCATAAGGGGAGCATTGTACAGACCAAGAAAGCCAAAACCCTGAGAATAAATAACAATACCTACCGCGCCCAGTGCCGTAGATATGGTCGTACCTAAAATACGCATTTTATCTACGTTAATGCCGCTTGCACGGGCATAGTCAGGGTTTGCACCCGCAGCAGACATCATCATGCCGGTACGGCTTCTCAGGAAAAGCCACATACAGAAACAGGCCAAAAAAAACAATATTAGTAGACCCGTGGGTACTGTCATATTACCTATGTCAAATGCCCACAAGTTGTTTAAAACACCACCAAAGTCGTCTCGCAAGTTAATAATTTGACGTACACCTTCCCCGAGGCCCGGAAATAGCATAAATCCCGCCGTTATTGGCGCACGCGCCCAGAATATATTAAACAGTGCCACAACAGAGAAGCCAACATAAACCGAAATGGCCATTTCGCTACCCTTAACTTTATTTAACAACATGCCATACAATATACCCATCAGCGTACCAAGAATTATACCTATCAAAAGTGCTACAAAAAGCCCCATAAGACCAATTGCCACACGACTGTCACCAACAAAGTCATAAATCCCACTATAGCGCATTTGCATACTGAAAACTGCACCAACCAGGCCAGCTACAGCACCTATGGATACACCAAAGTTAGGGCCTATACCACTTTGTATACCGGGTACCATTGCAAGTACTAGCAGTCCCCACATACCCCAACGGCGAAGCACGTCACCCAAAAACCAAGGCAAGCTCATGTTATTGACAGGAACCAAAATAAGTACAACAAGGAAAAATATTATAATAATAACGCGAGGGATACCAAAGTTAATAACAGCATTTTTAAACGCATTCATAGTGCCATCGTTTTTAGAGGTTGTTGTGTTCATTCTCCATTACCATCCTTTCCGCCAAGTGGATTTGTTGCAGGGGCGGCATCTGCAAAAACGTTCTCTTTTTCAACTGCGCTCATTGCAAGGCCATATTCCGCATCAGATGCACTCGGAGCAAGGGTGTCTACAATTCTGCCTTCGGATACAATTGCGATGCGATCGCATATACTACGTAACTCTCCCAGCTCGCTACTTATCATGATAACTGTGAGACCTTCTTCTTCCCTTAGCTTAGAGATATAATTTAGAATCAACTCCTTCGCACCTATGTCTATACCTCTTGTTGGCTCGGATACGATAAGCAGGCGCGGTTTCATTGTTAGAGCGGATGCAAGACATACTTTTTGCTGGTTGCCACCGGATAGCGTACCTGCCTTTTGGCGGTGGCTACGGCAACGGATATCCAGTGTTTTTATCATTTCATTGGCGTAACGGTTTGTTTCACCTGTGTTCAGCAACTTCGCGCCAAAATTGTTCAAAAAACTACCCTTAATTCTCATGGAACGGAACATTATATTATGGGCAATGCTTTCTTCCAGCAAAAGGCCAACGCCGCGCCTATCTTCGGATACGAAGGCCACTCCTTTAATAAGTGCATCACCCAATTTGGATAAGTTTAATTCTTCGCCGAAAATTTCTACCGTGCCGCTGGTATCGTAAAGCCCGGCAATGCCGTTGGCAATGCCTACTTTACCCTGCCCGGCAAGGCCGCCTATTCCAAATATTTCGCCTTTACGTACTTCGAAATTAGCACCGCGCACGCGCTCACCCGGCATGTCTACATGCAGGTCTATGGCACGTACTACTATCTCAGCATCTTCGCCCGGGGCTTTGTCACCTTGCCCAATTTCCAGCTTGTCAATTGCGCGACCTACCATTAGCTCTGCAATTTCTACAACATTGGTGTCAGCAATGGACTTGCTGGATACCGCTTCGCCATCCCGCAAAATTGTCATGGTGTTGGCTATTTGCATAACCTCGGACAGGCGATGGGTAATGAAAATTATCGCAATGCCTTTTTTAGATATGCTCTGCATTACTTCAAGTAACTGCTCGGCTTCGCTTTCCGTCAATACAGCTGTTGGTTCGTCAAAAACCAGTAGTTTTATGCTTTCTTTGTCTATTTCGCGGGCTATTTCTACAAACTGCATGTAGCCTACAGGCATACCAGCCACACGCGCATGCTCCTCTATGTTAGTCATGCCGATTGCATCCAAAGAAGCGCGAGCGTCGTGGTTTATTTTTTCCCAGTTTAGTTTTTCCAAATTCTTACCAAAAACGCGACTTGCCAATGTTGGCAGGGTATCTTCCCGACCCAGTTTTATGTTCTCCGAAACCATAAAGCCCGGTATTAACATAAATTCCTGATGCACCATGCCAATACCTGCGGCAAGAGCATCGTTTGGGCTAGTGAATTTTACTTCCTCGCCAGCAATTTTTATAACCCCTTCGTATCCGCCTGTTTCGTGAATCACGGACATGCCGAAGAGAATGTTCATTAAAGTAGACTTACCCGCGCCGTTCTCGCCCAAAAGTGCATATATTTCTCCAGGTTTTACGGATAGGGATACGTTGTTTACTACAACACTTTCGCCATAAGCCTTTTTTATGTTTTGAAGTTCCAGAACATACTCCAAAGTATACCTCTCCTTTCTTTAAACTCCTTCGCAACACGCATTACAATCTTTAAAAGGGAGCTGTTTCGCAACAGCTCCCAAAGTGAACTACTTCGTGAGAATAAATTTGTACTTAGAAGTTTACAAAACCAGAGAGCAATCTGTAGAAATTGTCTAGGTATTCACCTTCATGTGGCCATCTGCTGATTGTTAGAGAATCCGCAGGCAGGTTGTAAGTTTCTACTGCTACACGGGAGATAACTTCGTTTAGTACATCAACATCGTGACGGCCGTTGGTTCTACCTTCAAGGAACTCAATGGAGTAAAGAACACCGATTTCTACAAGTAGCATATTGATTGGCACAGGCCATGTAGAGAAGCGGCCTGTGCCGCCGTCTGCTGCAACTGCTCTTTCAATTTGCTCAAGCAGGAAATCTATGTCGCCTTCGCGGCCTTCCATGGAGATGTTAAATGCAGATGGGAACGCGTGAAGCGGACTTGGGCAGCATTGTAACGGATAGAAACCGCCGTATGCGGCAATCTGTGTTATAAGAGGCTCTTGCATCGCACAGTTGGTTGAGAAGAACGCTGTGTTTTGCCCATGTTCTGCAACCCAACGCGGTACGTTCTCAAGGATAAACATACGTGCGGCTTCAGGACCTTCCGCCATTGGGTCGGGAGCAGTTAGCTCTACCCATGTAAGGCCATATTCTGCTGCTGTTTCATACAGAAGTGCGCGGCGCGCAGCGATATTTACCATACCTAAGTGACGCGGGAAAGAAATATGAGCAAATGTGTCTGCACCCATTGCAACTGCTTGCTCAATGATAACTCTACCCATTGAAAGGTCGTCGGAAATCATAGCGATGTCTGCATGCTGTGAAATTTCAGCAGGAGGCTCATGGACTACGCCGGTGAAAAATAAGATATCGTCGCCATGCTGCTCCCTAACTGTTTGAATCGCTGTCATTGACCCGGGTACTGCTTGCACAAGTACGATTGCATTTGCGCCTTGGTCTACAAGAGCCAATATGTTAGCAATTACAACTTCAACTTCTGCACCGAAGTTATCAGGATATGTTGTCGTTATAATTCGGTCTTCACCGAAACGCTGCTGCATGATTCTGGCAGCTAAGTATTCCTCCTCACCTTGGGATACTGTACCTGTCATGATGCCGATTATCCATTGTGATTCATCATCTGCGAGGCCTGCGGCGGTGTCTGCCTGGGGGGCTGGGGCTGCCGGATCAGGTGTGACAGGGATTTCCGTTGCTGTAGGCGGCTCTGGCGGTACGTCTACAGCTCGACATCCTACTAGGGCAAATGCCATCACCAAAACCAAACTAAGTGCCAGTAACTTCTTCATTGTATTTCCTCCCTTTTTTTGGTATATTCTAACACACCGATGAGATTAAGTAAATAGTAGCTTTTCATAAGACAACAATAAGTCAAGACTTAACGGATGACTCAAATGATGTTGTGGGGGAACAATATTTATAGTCAAACCACAATTGTCATAGAGCTTAAGTATGGAGGACATTGACCTATTTAAGTAACTATATAAGAAACTCCAAATTGCAAATCCAAACATCCTCTTTCATCGGAAGTCGCTCTCTCGCCAAACATATAATTCACCAGGCATTATAGCTACTCGTTTTTATTTCAACAGGATATAAGATACCTCCACCTTCCATAACGAGATCCATTCATTCTTGCCCTGCCATGGTAATAGCGCAAAGGCGTCTTGACAATGCCATCTTTATAATAGCTCCTAAACATATCTCCAAAAACAAAGCACTCAAAGACTTGCCCCCACAAGTCAACAGTTCTGGTGTATCCCACTCATGTAACCAACAGGCCAAACCAGTATCAGGGGAATACAGCTTGGAGTGTTAATCATCCGTTTGTTAAAGTTACTGTAATTTGGCTCTAGCAGATAAATTAATCCACTGGATTCTAATACCATGACCTTCAGTGCATAAATGTATGTTGCAAGCCTAACACAAAAAAAGCCAAAAGAATGCCTCGAGCTTTCACTTCATGCTCGGCCTGTCTTCTAGAAGAGTAATGAGCTCCAAAACAAAAATCCCATAGCTATTAGAATCTACAGGATTTAATGTTTATGGAGACGAGGGGGATCGAACCGCTGACCTCTTGAATGTCATTCAAGCGTCCTGCCAAGTTAGTCGTCCGCAATGCCCAAATGCTTCACAAAAATTAGGTAGTTTGCATCTCCGCATTATGTACTGTAACTTCAGGTCATGTTGCCCCGCAGTGGAAAGAACAGTAAATAATTCCAGGGTCAGATTTAGTTTGTTATAGCCATGTTAAAATGTTACAGTTTTGTTTCATTGTTAGGTATGATATAATTAAGTAAACCATTATGCTAGATGAAAATCCTAGATATGAGCGATTTAATCCTAGGCATATCGCACAAGGCATGTATTTCATATCGTAGCAAGTCAGCTTCTTCGATGGGCATGCATTATAACTAGCACCGAGGCAAGCAAAAAGCTTGCAAAAACAAGCTTTCTAAACTCACAAGCCTGTAGGGGCATACAGTCCACAATCCGCTAGTCGCTAGCGCATGGAGTTAGATATTCATTTAAGCAAAAGCGTATGAGTTCAATCACTCGCACCAGCTTATGCCTCACTCTATTAAATCAGCTCCCTTCATACATATTAGGAGATAGCTTTCGTATATTTTTTGAAACAAATGATAGCCACTTTTTCTCCAAGTCGTTGGACATCACCCATGTATGCTACCATATGACTGAGCTCTAACATCACTTTGCCTCCCTATCTCATCTCTTGTCGGGTTTTGTTATAGTTTAGCATACATTGTTAGGGCTTTTTTTATCTAGCATTGGGTTAAATTAAAAAAATAAATCAAGAGCATGTAACCTTTTGGCTACTTTGCTGCTCTTATATAGTGAACGGGGGATTGGAACCGATGGATTACGATGCTACTGCGCGTTTGGTAGAACGTGCAAAGAAAGGAGATTATGAAGCGTTTGCACAGATTTACAAAGAGTTATCGAAGCCGATATATTATTTAGCTCTTCGGATTATTCAAAACGAAGAGGATGCCAAAGACGTTTTACAAGAAACAATGGTTATACTATTTAAAAACTTATACTCTATAAAAAACAGTCAGGCTGTTGTAGCCTATGTTAACCAGGTTGCGTACAACCAGTGCATGCGTATTTTGCGAAAGAAAAACCCGCTGGGGCCCGAGAACGATGATGAGTTCAACATCCAAAGCATTTCGGATAGCGACGTAGAGTTCATCCCAGAAGAATATGTAGATAAACAAGAGAGGCGGGCATATATAGTCGGCCTTATTGATGAGTTAAGTGAGTCTCTAAAATTTGTTATCATGCTCTACTACTACAACGGCTTATCAATTAGCCAAATAGCTGAAACTTTGAAGGTTAGTGAAGGCGCTGTTAAGACACGCCTCTCGCGAGCTAGGGCTACGCTTAAGAAGAAGCTGGAATCAGATAAGAAAGGTTTTGCGAGGTGTATTGTGCCAACCCCTATACTATCACAAATATTGCAAGCAAATGCAGATGAGGTTTTCACTGTCGAAGTCAGCGACGCAATCTGGCAAAGTTTGTCCGTAAAACTAGGGTATCCGGCTGAAGCTATAGCATTGAAAGATACAGCATTAAAAGGCACGGCGCCGGTAGCACCCGCAGCATACTGGGTTATACCTGCAGTGGTTGTCGTAACATGTGCAACTGTGATTGGTGCCGGTGTGCTGTTACATCAAAGAATAATGGAACAGCACAACCAGTATAACGGAAGTATCGCGCCCGGCTACTATGCCAGTTACGATATAGGATTGTACGCGCGAGGTTCGCAGGATAAGGGTACATTTCCCGATCTATACGTGTCAGCAGCAATAACGGAGAACGTCCCCCCGACGTCTTTGCTGGCACAACAACCTGCGAGGTCGGAAAGCAATACGTCCGTCTTGAGCTGCGAATATCTTGGGAGCTACCACACCCAGCGAGATCCCATCGCAACTTTGGAGGACGAAGACCCTACAGTACCTTGTATTCAGAATATGCTGCAGATTATAGCAATTCGCCCAGAATTGCAATATCCGGAGGGAAGTTTGGTAACGGCGCAGCAGGTTCTGTCAGATGCCGGCATTACAGCTTTAGACGAGCATGGTGGGGTTGCAGCTGTTGAAATAATAATAGCGTACCTAGAAAAGGTGGATTTTGACACACCCAACACATACGCGGTGTATGCTCAAGCTATTGACGGCGGCGGGTCGATACTGACCCAGATAGTCATTCTTATAGAAGTAACAGGATAAAGAATAGAATTTAGAACAGAATAACCCTCAATTCTGTATAACAGCGAATGAGGGAATCTTCGAAGGGCTTGTACCGAAGTTCCTCAAGGGATTGCATAACATATGATATTGCGGATCAAGTCAGTAATGACGAGCAGGGTGTTTGTCGGGGTAGACCTTGTGTTTGCCTGATAATGAGGGAATTCAATTTAGGGAGGATACAGTGCAGAACATGAAGGACATTTACACAAAACAAGCGAACAAGTTGAACAGAGTGCTTGCAGCTATCTTGACTATTGCGATGATTATAACCAGCTTGGGTATAACCAACAGATCTGTGATATTTGCGAGCGAAGGTGGCTACGCTTATGCGGCGGAGTATAGTGGAGATTCGGACTTGAGTAATGCCCATGCCGAGCCAACAGATAATGAGTCGGAAATCGAATACGGTGGTAATGGCGATAACGAAGTTAACGATGATGAAGAAGTTAACAACGATGAAACCGATACTGCCGAAGGTGACGAAAAAGACTATGGCTATAGCGATGGCGAGTACGGCGACAGCAGCGACGATAAGGAAGAAGACGACTATGAATACGGTGACCTTGATAAGGAATACTGCGATGATCCATACTGCGAAGACTGCGCTCTTAACATTGTACCGCCGGAACTTGGCGGGCTTGGCATTGTACCCCTTTCAGGCGGCGCAGAGATAGAGATTACTGCGTTTACAAGCACAAATCAAGTGTTTACAACTAACGACAGTAACTTACTACCACTTAGTTTGCAAATAGCATACAGGATTGCGGGAGAGGGCAATGCGGATGGTGGGGAAATACGTATAGCACTGGAAGACGATGTTACCATACCCATATATCCTTACACCTTTTTTGCAACGACAATTGAACGCATAGACGTAATGCTTACAACTACAGGAGAACAGCACATAGATGTAGCAGGTATTTTTGTAGAGAGCGATGGCATGCAAAATACGTTAGTAATACCATTTACTGGCGGAGAAAACAATATAACGCTTGACACGATAACTGTAAACATTGAGTATAACAGAACTTGGGATGGACAGATAGCACCCGGTAACCTACTGCATACATTTGAAGCTTGGACAGTAAATGATGGTGCACATGACCCAGCGTTTATGATAGATATAACATCAAATACGACAGATACCAGAGCCCTTCATTCCATTCCTAATCAAGCTGTGTCTCTAGATGTTGGTTTTTTTGGAATTAGTAGTACTAGAATATTTAACAATCCTGCTACTACGAGATTTTGGGAAATTGAAGAAGGTACCTCGCTTATAATAACTATCGATATTCCTCAAGGTGCGCAATTTAATAGTCCTACCACGGGGTTAGGTGCCGGCCAATTAATTGGCAACGAGCAACTGGTTGTGGAATTTGCTAACATGCAGAATATTGCAAATCACTTATATATGTCCCCAAGAGTACAGTTTCCGTCAGAGCATTTCTCAGACGGTCAGGTGGTGGAAATTAGTTTCACAGCCAACTACTATTTGAGAGATGCAATAAGCGGGATTCCAGTCCCTAGAACTCTCACAAGAGTTGTAAGTATAACTCTTACAAGCAGTCAGGGCGTGCCAGGCGGTGATATAATTTTAGGCTGGAATCCTCCTGCGATGATTACTATGTTTGCAACTCAACAGGATGGTAGAGACAATATCAATGATAATATTTCTGTAGATAATCAAAGCGACCTTCCGCTTGAAAATTTAGTGATCACTATTTACAATAACCCAGATGTTAGTGGAGCGAGTACAGGAAGTAAGGCTTCCTATAGGCTCAGTTGGCGAATCATAAACAACGGAAACCGTGTAATTTCAAATTGGACGTTTTTTATTGGAAATATTAATGGTAATCCACAGAGGGTTGAACAACGTACTCATAACGGAGTAGATGTGGGTGCTTCCCCATCTGTAAATATTATAACTAATATACTGGGTGGGAATCTTGCGGCTGGTGAATATATCGATCGAATCGAAATACGCCCTCAGCACAATGGTCAAGATGCTATGCCTCCTGGCACAGAGTTCATAGTGCGTACGCGCTTTAGCGGCTTTACTACGACAGGCACAGACCATACCGGCGGCTTTGTAGGTGCGAATTCTGACGGCCTTTCGTATATTACACAAAGAGTAACAATCACATATGATGGTTTAGAGCAGGATTTTGAAAGATCAGTAGTGCTGAGATATGTAGACGCTTCGAATAATGGGGTTGATGCTTTTGTTTTGCGCACTGAAGTACGTGCTGCTGGTGGACAAATAGCACCGGGCGGAGAGTTGCCTGTGAGAATTTTAGCGCGCGCCAATAATTCACATGCTTCTGCTTTCGGTACTAGTGCTCGGTGGGAACGCCCAAGTTTCCTGCTATTTGTTCCACAGGGTGCGTCAATCGACACGAGCCAGAATGTTAAAGCTGCCAGAAACCTAAGCGGAGCTTCATTGGGGGACATGACAATTGAGTTTCTTGGTACAGAAAGCACTGGTCAAAGGGTTTATAGATTACAAACGCAATCAGGTGTTCCTTCTTTACCTCCTCACAATGGTGAAAATAGCAACGATGTAATTAGATTCGATCTTAACATCACCACGCCATTCGGAGCACCTGCGGGCCCTACAAGTATGCGTGTTTGGGCAATAGCTTACGCCGGTGAAGGAGCGCGTCACACTTTGTATCAAATTGGAGGTGCGGTCGCTGGCGGTCTTACTACATCAAATGGCTTTTTCGCAGATGTGAACAACTGGACTGGGCATAACCACCTTGCACCGTACCTGCGCTTCACTACAAACAATTTAAGCTACACTGTAGCTACATCTGCGGGCATGTTGGCTAGAGCGCAGTTGTGGAACCACGGAGGTAACGCTTGGCAGCTTGGCGGCACGGCAACCGTACCTGTAGGCGGCGAAGGACGTTTCCAGCTTGAAGTTGTAAACTCGGGTAACCAGTTTGTAGGCGATGTGCGTCTTTACAACATCTTGCCGCACAGCAACACTACAAACACCGCAAGCGGAGCTGGTTCAGTAATCTCGCAGTGGAACGCTACGCTTGAAAGCTTGAGCTTTAGGGTGTACGACAGGTTTGGAGATGATATCACAAGTCTTTTCACCGGCAGCCAGATATGGGTGTCGCAGCAGCACAACTCTAACCCAAGCGGCAACTATCCTATAAATAGAAACCTCATCAACACAGATTTTGCGGCAATGAATGCAACAAATATCCTAACTGCGCGCTCGTTCGTGTTCGACTTGGGCACGCGCAGACTAGATCCCGGCGCGAGGATTGTTATTGAAGGCAATGTGGCTCTTCCTGCTACGATGACCGCTGCAGATATCGGGCAAACGGCGCAGAATTCGTTTGTGACGAGTGGGCAGTTCTTCAATACACTAACCGGTGGTACGGCGCAAGGCCTAACCCCGCAAATTTCTGATATACAAACATTCGAAGCTTCGGCCGAGAACAACGCGAGCATCAGTGGCACGGTGTTTAGGGCTTTGGCACCGGGCGTATTTGATGGTGAACTGGAAGGTGTAGTTGTGCGTCTTTACAGTGGCGGCACGGCTGTTTCGAATTTTACGGGCTTAACTGCTATCTCCGATGAAGACGGCGAGTATAGTTTTGCAGGCCTTGCCCCAGGAGCTTACTACTTGCGCTTTATAAACCCTATCGCTTCGGCTACAGGCATGAGTGCTACCTTTAACGGCATCGGCTTAACCGCCGACGGGTTGAATGCAGTAACAAGCACAATAACGCTGAATGCTAGCGCAACCGGCCATGAGTTTGAGGTTGACGATGTAGGGCTTGTGCGCACAGGTTTAGTACAGGTGCAGTTCCGCCGAGCAAGCGACAATTCTTTAGTAAACAACACGACGCACACGATATATTCATACGTGAATTTGGACTCCGATTCTGAGGGTACTGTTACGCCAGGTGCTACCGGGCAGATCGCGATACCTACCGGGAACTCTATCAGCGGCGCAACTTATCAAGACTTTGACCTTACTTGGGATATGCCAAGCGTGATATTGGTGTTTAACGTCACGCGTGACCAGTTTAGCGTAGAGTACAACAACAACGGTGGTACTGGTAGCATAGCTCCCCAGACTGCTGATACTAACACAAACATTACCCTGAGCGACGGCACCGGTTTCACAAGAACAGGGCACACGCTTTTGGGTTGGGCAACAACGCCCACCGGTGCAGTAACATATGCGCTTGAGGCAACCTTCGCACGCACCACATCAGGAACTACCACGCTTTTCGCAGCATGGCAACCTAACGCGCACACTGTGACCTATCAAGGCGGCGGGCATACAGGCGGAAGTGTTCCGACGGTTGTAAACACTAACTACGGTGCGACTGTTGAGCTTGCGGCTCAAGGTGATCTTGCAAGAACCGGGCATACATTTACCGGTTGGAGAGACGGCAGTGGCACGGTACACGCGGCAGGAGCTACAATAGTAATTTCCGGCAATGTTGTTCTGACTGCCGAATGGACGCCAAGCGACTACACTGTGACATACAACGCAAACTGGCAGATCGGCGACCTAGGAACGCTCAGCGGGACTGTGCCTACGGCGAATAACCCGTTCAACTATGGAAACACGGTAACGGTTGCAGCCAACCCGGGCAACTTGGCAAGAACAGGTCACACATTGCTTGGCTGGGACAGAACACAGGGCGCAACAACGCCAGAGTTCCCACTTAGCGGAACAAACAGTTTTACAATGCCGACGGATGACGTGACTTTATATGCTATTTGGCAAGTTAACGCACACACCGTTACCTATCAAGGCGGCGGACATACAGGAGGAACCGTTCCGGCAATGATAAGCACCACTTTCTACGCGGCTGTTACACTTGCAGACCAAGGCACTCTTGTAAGAGTTGGGCATACATTTGCCGGATGGAGAGACGGTGGCGGCACCTTACGTGCGGCGGGCTCTGAAATCATTATATCGGGTGATTTTGTTCTTACTGCTGAATGGACGCCAAACGACTACACAGTGACATACAACGCTAACTGGACGGCTGGCGACCTTGGAACAATCAGCGGCGACGTGCCTACGGCGAGTAACCCTTTCAATTACGGGGATACGGTGACTGTTGCGGGTAACCCTGGTAACCTAGCTAGAACCGGCCATACATTACTAGGCTGGGCTAGAACATCTACTGCGATAGCGGCTGAGTTCCCATTAGGTGGAACACCGAATACCTTTGAAATGTCGGCTGCTCACGTGACTCTGTATGCTGTGTGGCAAGTTAACGAATTTTCTGTAACATTTATTAACAATCATAGCTTGATTGACAACACTAATTACGTACTTCCGGTTGATGTAAACTATGGGTCGTCACTTGGAACTTCCATGCCGGCGAATCCTAACCGTACAGGGCATCAGTTCTTGGGATGGTTTGCAAATAGAGCCGGTACGGGTGACGAATTTACATCTACAACCGTGGTTTACGACAATGTGACGGTTTACGCTAGATGGCAGGCCGATGCGCACACAGTAACCTATGTGGCGGCAGGCACTGAGACTGGCGGAACGGTCCCGGCAGTGGTAAACACTTATTTCCACGCAGAAGTTACGGTTACAGGTCAAGGAACGCTTGTGCAAGACGGATACAGCTTCGTAGGTTGGAGAGATGGCAGCAACAACGTGTTTAAAGAGGGCGACACGCTTACAATTAGCGGCGACGTTACTCTGACGGCAGTGTGGACAGCACACTATATGGTGAGCTATAACGGCAACGGTAACACGGGTGGAACTGCTCCACTCGGCAATGATTACCCCGCGGGTGCGGTTGTTACCGTGCAAGGGCAAGGTACTCTTGTGAGAAGCGGGCATACCTTCATGGGTTGGTCGGCTACACAAGGTGCTACTGCCGCAGAATTCCAAGCTGGCGATGAGTTCATAATGCCTGCGGCACACAGAACCCTGTATGCTATATGGCAGATTAACTCGCACGACGTAACGGTAAGGCACTACACTTACGGCTGGAACGAGACGGCAAGCGACGCGATTCTCTACGATGAAGAGACATTCACTGTGGTTTATGGCGAGCAGTTTACAGCTGAAATCAGAGACATCGCTGGGCACAGCTTTGATGTAGTAAGCTCTGATGATATCCTGTTCACCATGGGCGATTCAGACGTTATTATCAGCCTATTCTACGGCCAGCACACCTATGAACTTAGCATCGTACCCGAGGTTAGCCTTGCGGTTAACGACAGATTCCCGTATCCGGTAGACAATTCGGTCACTTGGGCGGAATTCGCAGATATGCTTGAAGTTCAGACCATAGTTACTGGCGGTGCTATATCTGCACTGAATGTTGGAGCAGAGCCTTTAACAGGAACACCGACTCTGACTTCACCGAATTTTGAAGATGTGGATTTCAGAGAGATTTCGACAGCACCTTTTGCGGTAACGGTAAATGCTGTATGGCTAACTGGCCAAGAAGACAGCCAAATCGTGCTGGTGAGCATAGTCGATGAAATAGCACCGGTGATTACGGTCACTGAAAACCGTATCACTTTCTATGCCAACAACCCACCAAGCGGCATAGACGCAATTCTTGCAAAAGCTGGTGTAAGCATAATTGATAACTATGACGGACCTGTAGAGCCGATAGTATCCTTCGTGGGAACTACGTTTGAGGATATCAACTGGGCATTGGGCAACATGGAGTATGCCATGGTTGTTGATGCGGTTGATAGCAGCGGCAATGCCACTGAACAGTCTGAAGTGATCATAGTTGCAGTTACTGCCCAAACGGGCGGCGGAGGCGGCAACGTCGGTGGAAATGGCGGCGGAAATTGGTGGACACAGCCAGCTAGACTGGTTCAAGAAGAGATTGGCGAGCCTATATCGGACACACAACAAAGACAAGTGCATCACGCATTCTTAGTAGGATTTGAAAATGGTACAGTACAGCCGGGCGGAACAACAACCAGAGCGCAAGTAGCGACAATATTCTTCCGCTTAATGCCGGATGTAGACCGCTCACGCCATTGGATGCAAAATAATACTTTTGTAGATGTAACATCAGGCGATTGGTTTAACAACGCAATATCAACAACAGCTAATGCAGACCTGTTCTTAGGAATGCCTGATGGAGCATTCCAGCCGCACCGTGAAATAACAAGAGCAGAGCTTGCGGCAGTAGTGGCAAGATACTTGGCAGAGCCGACGGGAATGAACTATAGCGGGGTATCTATGTTTAATGATATATCAGGTCACTGGGCAGAAGGCTACATTAATGCAGCAGCTCGTAATGGCTGGATAATGGGTTATGAAGGTGTGGGGGGAAGATTCTTGCCAGATCAACTAGTAACCAGAGCTGAGACTGCGGCGATAGTAAATCGTATGTTTAGCCGTAGGCTGGAAGACTACACAGATTTACTTCCGGGTATGACGACATGGTCAGACAATTCAAATATTAACGCATGGTACTACCTGTATGTTCAAGAGGCCACTAACTCAAATTACTTTAAAATGAAGGCGGATGGTATACACAAAACATGGGTAGAGCTGGCAACACCAAGGCCATGGACATTACTAGAACGCCCAGAATCTAGACCGGAAGATATATTTAGAAGACAATAATATTTAAGGATTGTATTAAACAAAAAATAGCTGTCTTGCGAAATGCAAGACAGCTCAGACTGTCAAAGAAAGGGTATTTTCACGCGAGTGAAAATACCCTTTTAAAATAAAAGCAAGTAAAAGTTCAAAGCATCATAAAAACACATATTCCTCCATCGCCAAGTAGCCAGTTTTTT
>Ga0123352_10000992_pt1 | contig 36534 bp, 29 predicted proteins | sample TergutLab28metaG_FD_89700 | JGI IMG/M metagenome (GOLD analysis project Ga0123352, IMG submission 89700) | Labiotermes labralis P1 segment gut microbial communities from Petit-Saut dam, French Guiana - Lab288 P1 | ecosystem: Host-associated > Arthropoda: Insects > Digestive system > Gut ... | reverse complement strand
GTGGTGGTGGTGGTGGTGATGGTGGTGGTGGTGGTGGTGGTGGTGGTCCTAACCTCATATTCTATGGGTACCCAGCAGCTCTTTCTCAGGGGTAAAGTAGCCGGTGCATGAGGCCGGCCAATAACTTCCATCTAGTGCCTGAATGCCTTCATGGCTTGTATAGGGACACCTTTACTTTTATTAGTTTCTACAGTAATACCGTTCTGATATTACATTTCATTTTTTAGTTTAAATTTGCAATCACTGAATCAAATATTTTATGTCTGATATGGTCTGGATAATTTAAGAGGGTAAACAATGGAAGGAAAAATAATGCTCTATCATAACCATGGAAAATGAAACAAGAAAAATGTCAGTGTTACACACAAATGAAAAAAGAACTTCACTTTTATACAGAAGATTTTAAATTATAATTTTTCCTATTATGGACTAAAGGAACGGAAGTCAGCTATTAAAATTGTTGTAGGTATGTTAAGAAGAAGGAAGTATAAAAATATAACAATAAAGAAAACTTGTAAAATTTGTCATTTTAGAATCATGTGATAAAGCATGTAATTGTCACGAATTATTTTGGGCAACATCATGCTGTTATGTTAATCAATCACTAACAATCCAGACCACAAAATCACAACACCTGAACTTTTGTACGTTCAATTTATTATTTATTACTTCCTACTATATGTTTCAGTCATTCATTTGAACATCACTGAGTAGAAAAATTGCAAGTACGAAAGAGGCAAATGCTACAGAAGAGGCGTCCCATTCACAATCAATCTACTAAAATATACTGCATAATACCCCCAGAAGAAGAGTAATAAAGACATACAGTATACAATAACCCCTTTCTGTAATAAAATTTTATATTAAAATCCAAATTATCATAAAATAGAGTTACAGATGTTCTGTACATTGCAAATCTACACTTTGGGGACATGAACAGTTGTACTTGCATTTTTTCTACCTGATGATGGTCAAACAAATGACCGAAATGTGTAGTAAGAAGTAATAAATTTAATGTACAAAAGTTCATTTGTTGTGACTGTGTGGTCTGGGTTGTTTGGGTAATGAATTTATATTATGTGATCTGAATTGAATTCCATTTTGTTCACTGAAATTGTAAGAACATTAAGAAACACTGCAATCCTTTGCAGAAACAAGCAAAGTGATTAATAAAATTCTTGAAACCATTACAGAGCTTTGACGTGAAGCACAAGTATGACCATCTCACCACTGTGCAGCATGCATATGCAGAAGAAGCAAAAGCAGCAACATGTATTACTATGGCAACCAATCACTCACCTCCATACCTATACCCTCTGCTGTAGGTTCAGTAAGATTTTCTTCATTGATAGGCTGAACAGAACACATTATTAACATTACATAACTGTACAAACTTACATGTACATACTGATTGGCAGACAAAAGTACAGGGTAAAATGTCAGTCTTCCAGCAACTTCTTTACAAAACTTACATATAAATAATGGTAGGTAATATCCAAGCTTTAGACATGCATTAAAATACAACTTTTCCCAATTCCTCTCAAAATATATATACAAAATTTTAAGATGGAATTTAGAATGGAAAATAAATAGTAAAACAAATCTGTACTTAGAATGAACATTCCATTACAAATGCCAAATTCTCCAGCTCTGAAACTTTAAGCTCATGGGCTTTCTGAGGTATGACAATGTGTAGTCAAAGAGTTGACCACTGTCTTGAAGGAAATCAATGCTTATTGTTCATGTAGAAGAACTGTTACCCTTACTTCTAATTTAGGAGTAATGCAGCATGTTCCTCTGAAACTTCAGTAATCTCACAAATGACTTCACAATGTCATAACTCAGATGACCACAGTTTAAAACCTTCATCACCATGTAACATTCTAAACTATTGACTACCACTCTCCAGGGTTCAATTCCAGGCCAGTCCATGTAGGTTTTATGACAGACAAAGTGGCACTAGAAGAGATCTTGCTATAAGTATTTACATTTTCCCCTAACAGTATCATTCCACCAGTTATCCATACTTGCATTTCATTCATCTACCACTGATGCTATATACACTCAGCCCTCACAGCTTCATTAAATAAAATATGTTACTTCACTTTACTACAGTCCCCTTCACTGCATACTGTGTCCATGCCTGTTAGATGAACTTCAACATATCTATGGGTTACAACTACAAATGGCCCCCACTCTTGTTCAGAACCAAATTATTGTACGTGCATACTGAAAGGATCAAAACACTACCACTTGTTGGAAAAGCAATCACAGTATTGGTAGTAATTATGTTAAAATTACAGCCAATTATGTCATATTTTACAGCCACATTATATACAACAGTCATTGACTGCAAATGGCAATACACCAAAAAATCACCAACCACAGCTCTGTAGTACAATATGACACTATTTTCATTTCTGACCATTCTATTCCCTGATGGACTGAGAAGTGAAGATCCCCTGTCCCCTGCCCCCCTTTTTTTTTCGCTATGTTACATATTTCACTGTATGTTTCCTTACATGCCTTTTATATAGCACTTCCACTTATTTTTAAAAATTCAGAGAAATTAAAAGCTAACACATTCCATAAATAAGTTATCCCATGAAAATTTGGTAGTTATTGAGCTGATCTAGAAATTCCCTACTGACATGCAAAAACTGTTCAAAATATAGCACCACTCTATCCTATTCTGAGCCAGGTCATTCAAATCCATACATATATGTACTCTTTCTGTAGAAACCACTTTTTATGACAGTGCAGTTACCAGATTGGTCTCTTTCTTTCAAGTCCTGTAACCAGTATTTTGCCTCCCATAAATCCAACCCCTCGTCCATACCTTGGGGTATCGTAGATTCATACTCTACTCTACCCTTGGTCATGTGGGAGGTGGTAACATGTGTGGAGGGTATACCCTGTTGAGGGTTGCTACAACACACGCTGGCTAATGGGGTTCTGTCTACCCAACCCAAGGTGGATGGTATCGTGCCGAGGGTTGCATGGCAATGGGGTGGAGAGAGCAATGTCATTAACATTCCCCTTGGGGAACCAGGCCGTACCCCACTGTATGTAGGCCTTCTGCCTGCATGGGGTTCCATGGACGGTGACCTTATGTTTTTAGCCATTTTGAAGGAGGGATCCTTTTTTTGGGGACTCTGGCAGACATGCACGAATAGATAGACCAGTGGCTGTGGTGTAGGAGTATCTCTCTCTGTAGGGACTCTGTTGGGGAACACAGAGGGGCTCCCTTACTGGGGACTCCGAGGGAAAGATGTATTTTCAGGGGATGGGATGTAGAAGGTTCTGTAGACAGGTGTTTCTCTTCGTAGGGGTCCCAATGGGAAACCTGGTTTGGTGGTCTGTTTACAAGGAACTGTGAGAGATAGTGGAAGGAGGTCTCCAGAAATGGAGCATCTTTCTTTATGGGAGTTCTGTTAGGGGAAGCTGGAGGCATGCAAGAAGGCTCTGAAGATGGGCACCTCTTTCCATGGGGGCCTCGCTGGGAAACCTGGGGTAGGGCTCATATGCAAGGGGCTTATATGTAGAAGAAGGTTCTGGAAGAGTGTCCCAGAGTAGATCTGCCTCCCCAGGTTCCCAAACGGGGAACCTGGGGAGGGTGGTCATTCTAACAGGAACTTTGAAAATTAGCTATTGAGCATCTCTCTCTATGGGAGTTTTGTTAGGGGAACTTGGAAGGGGGTCCGTTGCTGGGGACCCTGGAGGTTATGAAAGGAAGGTTCTGGAGATGGGCATCTATGTTCATGGGGGCTCAGTTGGGCAACCTGGAGTGGGCTCCTCTACCGGGGACTTCGAGGGATGGTTGAAAGTGGCTCTGGTGGTGGAGCATCTCTCTCTATGAGTGCTCTGTGAAAGGAAGTTGGAGGAAGGGCTCCCTTGTTGGGGACCCTGAAGGGTAGGTAGAAAAGGCTCTGGAGACGGGCATCTATTGCCATAGGGGTCCCGCTGGTGAACCTGGAAGTGGCTCATCTACCAGGGACATTGAGAGGTGGATGAAGTGGGCTCTAGGAATGGAGTGTTTCTCTCTGAAGAGGCTCAGTGCAGAGGGCCTTTGGGAAGGGCTCCTTTACTGGGGACCCTGGGTTATCAAAGGAAGGCTCAGGGGATGGGCATCTCTCTTCATGGGGGCTCAGTTGGGCAACCTGGAGTGGGCTCATCTACTGGGGACTTTTGAGAGATTCCTGAAAGGGGCTTTGGAGGTGGGGCATCTCTATGGGAGCTCTGTGAAGGATACCTGGAGGGACAGCTCCCTTACTGGGGACCCTGGAGTATAGGTAGAAAAGGCTCTGGAAATGGGCGTCTCTTTCCATAGGGGCCCCCACTGGGGAACCTGGAAGGGGCTCATCTACCAGGTACTCTGAGAGATGGATGAAGGGGGCTCTAGGAATGGAGCATTTCTCTCTGAAGAGGCTCAGTGCGGAGGGCAACTGGGGAGGGCTTCTTTACTGGGGACCCTGGAAGGTATGTTAAGAGAGGCTCTGGATACAGGCATCTCTCTCTATAGGGGCGCTGTTGGGGGACCTGGAGGGGATTCGCTTGCAAGGACTTTTGAGAGATAAAGATAGTATATCTGGGTTCCTTTCTTGGACCCAGAGGACATCAATAATTTAAGTCTGGGGACAATCTGGAAGTTTGGTAAAGGGACAGGGCTCTCCTGAGCTGATATCAGAATATGGGGAACAAAGGGCCCATCTGTAAGGCCTAGGTTCACTGGGACCATAAGGGCTCAAACCCAATGTAAATCAATCAATCAATCAATCAATCACTCAATCAGTATTCCACAGTATGATTCCCATTCCCATCACTAGCATGCTGTAGCACCAAATCCTGCATGCAGCATGTTGTGCATGTAACATCTCTATACAGAAGGCTATACTCACTTCCAGAGGCTTTCCAACTGGATAGTTCATTGAGGTAATTGGTGACTTCACAGTCACCAACTCTAGACCAATGTCATCACTCTGAGCACCTATTTTTGTTACTGTCGGTGCTCTGCCTTCTTCAGCCATCCTGTCAGCATTCTGAGAACTTCCATCAGACAGAAGAGCCACGGCAGCCTCACAATGTTCAAGGCTTGGCGTCTTAAATGCAATTATTGTAGGTTTGTTCCGCATGTACCGGAAACTCTGTGCTAACGACTTGTTCTGCGGATTCAGGTAGGCAACGCCTAGTGAATGAAGTCGAGCCCGACGAATCTGGCATTCATCAAAACTTTTTTCTGATTCTGAACGCATATATTCACGAAGCCTGAAATACAAAAAGAACAACAGGTACTTTATATGAACACCTATGCACATTTATGACAATATCTGACGCAATTCTTCTTAGAATGAGAAATATTTCAGACAAAATTTGTAGAGAAACTCAATGCATACATTTTATGTTCAATAAAATTTTTCCAAAAATCATGCTATCAGATAATGTCGAAAAAGATTGTATAGCCAGGCAAGCAACATATAGCAATGTAACACTGCATGAAAAAAGACGTGCCTTGTGTGCTGAATAACTAAGGCAAGAATACAGGCACACACACACACACACACACACACACACACACACACACAATATTTAATACTCATTGCTTCACAATTTATTAATTCTGTCTGATATCATAAAACATTTTATGGCATCACTTACAAAACCTGAGAAATTACACAATTACTTACATGTCATTATAATGTGTTTAGCCAAATTTTATGTCCAAAGAAGGCCAAGAGCAAACAAAAATTTTTGTTTCAATGCAGCGTTTACATGTAAAGTGTGTAAAGAGTGACAATTAGTTAGAATGTAATTTCTTTCAAAAACTGGTATGAATAATTTACATTGTTGCAGGTGACAAATTTACCATAAAAGCATTGTTGTGCACCACTCAATATTTTTCTTCATTTGACAGTGACATGGAAGTCAACAGTAACACATAGAGAATGCATCATTGTGTTTCCACTGGAAAATAGTTATGCAAACATGAAATAATATTACATTATATGTTCAAAACCTATCTTATTTCAAAGCTATATGCTTTACAAGATGGAAGACATCGCCTTTGTATTCATGTTTTTTATCCATGCTTCCTCAGGATTAAAATGTTTTCCTTGTTTCTTTGGTAGCACAACTCTTAGCATACTTTTCACTCATAGTATCTTTATGGAATTCCATATGAATATTGAAACAGTTCTCATAAATGTTAATATGTGTTTAAAAGAAACCTGCCTATCATTAAACATTGAAATAAATTACTACATGCACTTCAAGACAAAGAACATCCAATCCATTGACATAAGTACGTGCTTAGATAATAATAGAATTTCTAACAACCTATACACTAAATTTCTCAGCCTAATAGTTGATAATACACTTTCCTGGAAACCACATAGAGACCACTTAATAAATAAACTGAGTACCGCTTGCTATGTAATTAGATCTGTTAAGCCCTATGTAAATACAAATGCTATTATTATGATTTACCATTCCCTTTTCCACTCTGTAACGTCTTATGGAATAATATTTTGGGGAAATTCCTCCCATAGTATTCAGGTATTTAGAACGCAGAAAAAGGTAATTAGGATTATTATGGGGCTTGGTAACAGAGAAACTTGTAGAAACTTGTTCAAAGAATTAAACATTTTACCACTGATGTCACAGTATATACTTTCCTTACTTATATTTGCGTACAATAATAGGTAGTAGTATTTTGCAAATTCTGAAATACACAACATAAACACCAGGCACACTTCCAACCTACACCTACCTAGGGCACATTTGAACATTCACCAAAAAGAAGTTTATTATTCAGGTATTAAGATTTTCAATAGTCTTCCATGGGACATCATAACATACATTGATAATCCAAGAACATTTAAAAAGACAGTAAAAATTTTTAAACACAAACTCCTTCTACTCATTAAATGAATATGATGATAACAATAATATCAGAATTAACTTGTAAATACCTCTCATCACATAGTATTGTAATAATTGTATTAATATCCAATAATTTTAGGTATCTTGCACTTATATGGTATTACTGTTTTATTGTGATTTATCATACAATATTCTAAATATTAGATTATACACCATAGCTAATATAACACTCTGCAGCTACATTACAATCAGAATGTTGCCTATTTAGATACGTCCTGAGATTAATTGTATTGTATCTTACACCATGTACGATATTTGTACCCTTATTTCTGTATTGACAAGTTCCATATCTGATGGGTCACAAACCCTATGGATCAAATGAATGCAAAATAAATTGAATTGAACTGAAAAAAGAAACTTCAGTCTATTTTCCATGTCATGTAAAAATTGTCCTTCTGCTAGATGTACCAACAGCTGCAAATTTAGTAAACAATGGTCCGAATAATATTAGAAAACAAATTAGATTGTTTTATTTTTAACTGAAGACATCCTGTTTTGTTTGAATTCAAAGGTAAAACAAAATGCTTTGCAGTTACAATCAAAACATAACATTAGTATTTTATTGTGGCAACATGTTTCGGTCTTATTAGACCATTCAGAGATATGAGGTAAAATCAGTGCATATCATGTACTATGGGATCCTATATTACTTACATGGTGTACATAAAAAATGTTTAAAATTCTAACAGTTATAAAATCTTATATATTAAAAGTGGTAAAAAAGTATATAATGGTATAAAATTTATAATGGTTAGGATGGAAGTATATTACATATAAAATATTAGCATATGGGTATCGTAATAATTTGAAGGAGATGGGAAGGTACTGTTATTCACATTTGAAGGTGGTTGAATCTCACAGTCACATTAGCACTCAAGTTCAAGTTTGCAGTAGACTTGTAACACGCACATAATTTTGATTTAAGTATTCACTTCTCTGTGAACACTTCTCTGTGATTAACGGCTGTGGGGACCCATTGAGCTGACCACGTGACACCCCTCTATCTGCAAAAGTTGGCACTAACTTCGCCAACCGGCGGCAGCCGCTCTGTCGGTATAGTTCGCGTGCGGACTAAGGCCACGGAGTTTAGTTTAATATTCACTTCTCTGTAGATCTATTAGTCACACATTTGGTGTATTAGTATCTGGTTGTACACATACGCATGTAAATTGCAACTTAGAGTGTATTAAACTTCTATTCATATGTATGTTGATATACAAGATGATGGTTGAAGGTACTCTTTATTCTTAGATGGAGTTCAACAAATGGATGTCTGGTGTGATTATTGAAGTTTTTCCACATGAAGGTGGTTTGAGTTATTGTGGAGTTTGAGAAGCAAGATGTATGCATGCATGTTGGCTGTGCTGTCGTTTGTGACAGTTTGTGACATTCATTCAAATGCGAATCACAGTACCTTCCCATCTTCTTGAAATTATTAAGATACTCATATGCTAATATTTTATATGTAACATACTTCCATCTTAACCAATATAAATTCTATACCATTGCATACTTTTTAAGCACTTTTAATATATAAGATTTTATAATCTTTATAATTTTAAACTATTTTTTTATGTACACTTTGTAAGTAATATGGGATCCCATAGTACATGATATGCACTGATTGTATCTCATACTTCTGAATGCTGGCCTGAAGATGGTCTAATAAGACCGAAACATGTTGCCACAATAAAATATTAATATTTATACACTGTTATTGTGTTTTCACAGTAACTTTAAAACATTTTGTTTTACTTTTGGATTGGTTTAAAACTAGCACCACATACACAGATATTTCACATGACTTAACAATTTTAATGGAGTGAGATTCTTGAACCTTTATCCTGCTAATGTGGAGAATATGGTGAGATCCTAATAATGCCAGCAAATGGTAAATGGGATTTAATTCGGCGTTTAAAGGGTTAATATGCATGTTTATAATTTTTACTCTTCATGTTACAGTCTCATATAATTAAATGTTTGATCATTTCTGTTGAAGTAGCACATTTCAAAACGTAAGCTGCATCATGTAACTCTCGCACAGAGTAACTGCATAATGTCAGTAACTTTTACGTACTTCATGAAATATGTAAAATCCCAAAAGAAGTTTCAAATACAAATGCAATACTAGAATTTTTTTTATAATAAGCAGTTCTGACAACTCGGATACAATTCATCATAGTTTCATGTAAATTATAGATTACTGTGAACAAGTACTGGCCAAAATGAAATGAATGAAACACCTTCTAGTGTAGGATATATCCAGCCCCAGCAACAAAACTCAATCAACTCTGGAAATAAAGAACGTGGGTGGAAAGATGAAGAGACTTTCTACAGGAGACACTACCATTGAAATTGCTATATTGGTTGAGAACATTACAAACACAATAATATCACTTATTTTTCAAAATACTGCAATACATATATGTACTGAAAACCAGTAAAGACTACTTACGCAATCAGTCGCTCCCTTTTTTTCACACGTGTCTGCATGTCAGGCATTGAAAGTGACTTTGACAGTGGAGACTTCCTGCTCATGAGAAGCATGTGCAACTTTTTTTCTGGAGTCATTTTTCTGGGTGGACCTGTCAGACTTGTGCAGTCTACAAACAATTTGAGAAATCACCCAAAAATCACACATTTTATTCACTTTTCAAGAAACAGCTTCCTTTCTCGCATATTTAAGAGTGGATTATGATAAAACTTAAAGACTAATCTTGAGTAAAATATGAGATTATATGCAACATTATCGGATAAAACAGATAAAAAGTACACCAGTGGTGAAGGTTAATTCATTCATGGGTTTGAAGTATACTTTACTGCACAGCTGGTATGCACCTGTCAAGAATTAAATTAAAAAGAATTAAATTTTAAAACTCTGCTACCAAACAACATTTAACCTAACTTCACGTTGGCAAGTTCCTCCATAACAAAAGCAGTGACTTCACAGTAATACAATGATGTAGTTGCTACATCCTTATTCACAATAATCAGTTACAGCAATATCATTCATCAAGCAGCTGGCCATGGGTCATATGCATAACAACGAATTTCCAGACCAAATCTACAGATTTAACTTTTGTTGCCCACTTTATATTAACCTTTTGGCGCCGGAATAATTTTTTTTAAATTTTAGCACACTCTGTAAATAAAATTTGAATAATACAGGAACCAAATATGTTAGAATTATGAAACAAACTGCATTTCGAAGAGAAAGAAATGGAGAGTATATACCATGTTTAAAATATTCAGTACCTATATTTCTTGAATAAATATATTAAATGCAACTTTAGAGGTTAGTGGTGCGATACGAGCACTATAGTTGACATTAGGCATCAAAAGGTTAAACTGTAACACAAAAACAGGTTACTTTATTTGAATAATCTTTGGGGGTGAACAATGATGGGGAAACACTAACCCATCAAGGAGAGAGAATAAACATACACTAGCACACCCTTAAACAATAACACAGACCTCATTCTTAATTTTGTATTGATCAATCAAAGATAAAATTTCCTTGTGTCACAACAACCAATAATAAATGTTATAGTTTTCTGGGAATTTCCAAACCACATACCAGATTAATTACAAGTTTCAGTGGGCAGGATTACACAAAATAAAACAAACTTACAGAAACATACAGCTGAGAAAGTGAGACTACCAATTTGAAATTTACAGGTAAATTACAAATATGCAATTTATACAACCTTCTAATAACAGTACTGTTTTCAGACAGCAAGACATATAGTCAGTAAAAAATCACTTCATAATTAATTTTATTTAATGGATTTTGGTTGTTACTCAAAGTAAAATGAAACTTAACAAGTTTGATTTCAGAAGTTTTGATTTAAATGGACACTGTAAAATTACCCATCAATATGTTATTTTGCTCAATGCTCATCATGAGAATGACTAATATCTCATAACTGTCTTCATTTATCCTCTACAGAATAAGCAACAATACGCTATGTTGAACTTTCACGAACTGAAAACTTTTTTCTACCTTATTACTGAATGAGACCAGCAAAAGGTATGAGGATTGCCTGGAAAGCAAGACACCATATTTTCTTTTTTTTTGCTAACATGTATTTCTATATTATAAAAATTACACAAAACGAAGACTGATGGTTTGACCGCATAACTACATTTTCACAAACTCTCCCTCCACTTTTCCAGCCTTGTGCCAACGAGGATAAGTGCATGTGTGTGTGTGTGTGTGTGTGTGTGTGTCTTCTGCCTCCCACACTTTGTCCTGTTCATGTAGCCAAGTTCTAAATGTGTCATATACATCATCATTGATTTCAAACTTCATGTGGTGGATAGCCTCCTTCAGGGCTCCAAACAGCCCTGAATGAGGCTGAGCAGGGTGAATGAGGTAACACTGTCCAACCACAGCACGTAATGGCTTCGCAAGTCTTCTAACTTGTGTGCAGCATGGCACTGTTATGCTGAAGCAAGATTTCTGCCATACTCTTGTGAGGATGAAATGGTCTGAAACAGTTCCATGAGTTCTTTCAGCATACTGATGTAGGCATTGGAATAGACTGTCTCAACTCTAACCATCACATTCCCAAGAATCACCCCCTCACAGTCCCAGAAGAATGTTGTCATGACCTAGCATAGTGGCAAAGACTGAATTTTTTCTTCTTGGTGGTGCCATTCCATGGAATGTCTTTTTGTCTCTGGTTCAAAATGACAGACACAGGTTCCAACAATCTAGGATAAGAAAACCTCTCCCTCAGTTTCAAAATGTGGCAACAACTTGGAAACAATAACTTTTCTCTCGGCTGTTGTGGTCTAGTTGCAGGCTCCAAAGAACCTATGTCGTACACACCTTCAATCACACATTATCCATGCCTTCAAAGATTTAAGAGTAAGGATGATGTCATTGACACTTATCTCACTAACTGGCATGAATGTGATGTGTAAATTCCTGCAAAGGACAACATCAGCATGTCAAATCATCTGACAGCAGCTGTAACAGAACTTCTGGAGTGACGCAAATCACGGAGCTCAGCTTTCCCTCTTCCGAAAGGCATCACTCTGTTCGTCCTGCAACCTACAGTGCTTCTGTCAATCTTACCACTTTCATAAACATTGCAGATACGTTACTGGTGTCTCCAACCATTCTTTCTCACCAACAGGGACTTCTATCACTGCACATTGCCTGTAAAAGCATCCACTCACTTTCTTTTTGAAGCTGCCATCTGTCAGTTAGATTTATAACTTCATACATAAATGTTGGGTACTGACAACTTTTAGCACCTAAATCTCACATTCCTAGCTTTGTTTTTGTCCAAGACAAAACACAGGACATTAGTTCCTGGGCTACCCTCATACTGCATAAAATCTGTGTATTAGAAGACAGAACAAAAGTCGGTAATCCATCATCAGGTCCACAGATGAAGAAACTGCAGCCCAACTTCTCAGGGAAACTTACCATTATTGCCGGTGTGTGGGCCACTGATATCAGTGTCAGAGTGATGTGGCATTGATGAGTTGAGATTGAAGTCACCATCACTGGAAGAACTCTCATTGAGGCAGCCAGTTAGAGAAGAATTGCCCTCCTTTATGAAGTCCATAGCTTTACTTCTGCCATTAGTGGAGCTGTCACAATCTGTGAACTTTCTCTGGATTGAACTGCAAATCATCAATATATATTGGAATATTCTTCAAGCTTTACACATTCAATAATTTGAGTTTACAACATTAATTCATTATATGTTTGTGTGATATTTTACATAATATCATCTGTAGAATATTGCAGGGCAGATTTCTTGTCATAGACAATGCTACACATCAAAGATATGAAGAGAAAAATAACAATTTCAGAGAGATACCTTTCATTTGTAGCATGGAAAATATGCAAATTTTAATTGGTTTCAGTCAGAATTTTAATTCCATTCCAATCACCAAAAGTAAAGAAATAAAGACAACAGAGCAACAAACTTGCTTAACCCTTTAAACGCCGAGTTAAGTCGCATCTGCCATCTGCTAGCATTATTAGGAGCTCACCATATTTTCCACGTTGGCGGGTTAAGGGTTAAAATATTACAGTAGGCATTTGAAATTTAAGGTTCTGGCAGAAGTATAAATATGCAATACCATGCAGTCTGGTAGATGGGTAAAATTTTGTCAGGTCACATGGAAGAGTAGAGAATACAATGATGGCCGCTGTTTCCTATCAGTTTTTTCTAAGCCCTCCAGTCCTCCATTCTATACAATTTTTCCACAAGTGGCTTACTGCTGTACCATGAATATGAAGACAGAAGCATCCTCCAAAATTTTGGTGCGCACATAACAGACTATTATTCGTTACTTCCCACAACAGCATAAACTAGATAACAGTATGCAAAGTTTCAGGTTCCCGCCACTGTGTAATTGAGGTCTTCGCTCTTCTGGGATGTTATGCAGCTTTGGTTAGTTGGTGGTAACAGACGTTTTGGGACGGCGTATTGGACCCATCTTCAAGGATCAAAAGTCCAAGAAGAATGCCAGGAATAGGTGGATGTGATACTTTAAAGGGGATGGTGATTTGTTCTCAGAGGAAGTGAACAAGCTTATTATGTTGCTGAAGCATTAAATTGCCAGCGGGATGTGGGGGAATAAACGGAGAAGCAGAATGGGAGAGGCGAGGGTAAAAAAAATAAATAAAAATAAAGTGAAAAAATTAAGAAAGGAAGGAGCATGAAGTTTCCCAGCATTCTTCTTGGACTACTGGACCCTTGATGACTTTACTGATAGGCCATCCCATTACTTAGATAACCAACTACCAACCAATGCTGTGTAAAATCCCAGAAGAGACAAGGTCTATGTAATATTAATTATTTTCCAGTGTGAACCAAAAATTAGTCAGTAAATATAAATCGGTAATACATTTATGGAATTTACCCCAGTGTTACTTTTATGGTATGTTTCTGCAACTGCATGAAACATACATGAAACAAAAAGGACACAGTGTGATTTTAAGAATCTTGATTGTCATACAAGGCCAGAAGTGCAGAGAGTAATATTTGTAATTCCATGTCTCTTACCATGCATTTCTACAACATCTGTATGACAGGGTGGACCATCTTATATTTACTCTTCATAGGAGTACCATGATTCTCTTCACATTCCCAAAGAAATATTGAAGCAATTTTGAGCTCTTATTTAACATTCAACGCCCTCCTGTCTCTCACTAAACAAGACACAGAATAGAACACAATAATGCACTGTTGAAGACGTTGATATACAGTAAAAGCTACTACTTTTCTTATTACTTATTTATCATAACTTTAGCACCAGAAAAACATGCAAGCTTTTCAGAATATTAATGTATTGCTGGAGAACTGAGAGTAAAACACAGTCTGTTCTTCTGCTACTCCATATCTTTTTTTCCTTTATCCGTTATTCAGCCTTAACCCTGTTAAAATCAGAACTTGTATTCATAAAATTCCATGCTAGTTATAAGGATAAATTAATTTATACCGCACATGCCAATAGAAATGTTATTCATATTTTATATTATTGACATTTTTAAGAGAAAAATGTGTGAAAAATTGCAGTATTTTCCTTCCAGGATTAATCCTTACAATGTGAATCCAAACCATACTTAATCATACAAAGCAGAGTGGTGAAAGTTTAACTTAAAACAAATTCTGTGGAAACACTGGTTGCCATTTGCAGCACCATTATGAGACATAATCTGGAGCAGAAAGACTGTGCAACAACCTTCAGGAACAAGTTACATGCATTTTGTTTCCACACAATTACTAATTCGTACATTCAACAAGACAAGGATAAATTTCCTCTTCTATTAAAGTGGCCATTTCTGCTTCTAAGACATGTAAAATGTCCGAACATCTTGCACAAAAAAACTCACACTTGCATGTATGCTTTGGCCTGATTGGTGCTCCAGTGACTGATACTGCCAACATATCATTTCCACCTAACACGCAACTGGTTTACTGGATGGAAATGATTCTTGGTGATATAGCTATGCAATCTATGTGGAACAGCCTGGTGGGAACTCTTTCAAACTAAATGCTTTGCACCAAAAGCAAATTTCACATTAAGCAAGGAAGTAACTTAAAGAGAAAGAAAATACCTTACTTGTGTATGGCAGTGAAAAATGTGAGAAGCTAGTACGTTTCAAAATACTGCAGGTATACCCTTGAGTTAGACATTCCACTTACGTCTGCTGTCTCTTGATGCCTTTGGGTTCAGGGGTCCCGTTGATGACTAGTTGTCTGTTCACAGCCAGCTGCTCTTCAACAATATACAGTTTCTCCTGTTCATGTTCAAAGTAGTTGTACAAGCGGTTTGTCCACTCTCCCACACCTCGGATATGAAGCCACATGTCATCTGAAGAAACATTCAGGTAAATAGGAGGAACATGTCAGACTTTAAATATAATAAAATATGGTATAATTAAAAAGAAAGATGGGAAGCAAGGGTGGTCAGTATGAATCAAGGATGACTGACTGACTGATTACTAATTTAATTTGTTATTTCTTTAATTTAGGGTTAGTTCTTCATTAATTCATTCCTTACAATTTATTTAATTTTGCCTAGCAATTCTGAAACCGAATTTTTTAACTTCGGAAGATGAATTTATGCTGAATATTATGTACAGTGCTGCAGTTATTGTACTGAGTTTGTCTAAATCACATTAGACCATTTACTATGTTTCTATATTTTTAAGTTATGGATATGTGTAAGTATAAATATTTACGCATACAACCCTCTAAAAACCAGTGGCAATTACTTGAACCATCTGCTTTAACATTAGTGGAATGCACATCTGTCCCTGGAGTGTATTTATGGGTTCCGTATGGTTCTCAGAATAAGAAATTATTACTAATTCTCCACAGCAATAACCAGACATGGAGGCATGCTGTCTTCTGTAAGAACCTTTAAGTATTGTACAGACAAATATCACACATCAAATGGTGTATTAGAAAAGAGTCTTTATGAACTCCTATAACTGCAAACTGAAAACACACAAAATGTAGTAGTTTTACAGTAAAAAATAAATTAATATTTTTATTGACAATATATAACTCTATCAACAAATTAAAGCACTACTAAATGATAACTGATCCTTCATGAATTGTAAAGAGATACTCAGTTACAATATTATTAAATTCACAACCCCACAAGCCAACAAAGTTTGGGATTCTCATTGTAGATATGAGTAGAACAATTTTACACACACAAACAGAAAAACCAACTGTGAAATGTGTATAAAACTGCTGTGATGAATATAAAGAGTATTGTGGCAATAATATTGTTTTCAGAAATTTCCAGTACAGAGAAAACATAAGCAAAGTATCATCAGTACAAAATATATTGTCATAAAAATATAAACAGTGTTTCAAAGAATTTTAACCCTCCATAGCATTGAAAAGTTATGTTGCATTTATTCATAGTGTGCTTATATTTATATGAGATTAGCAAACACTAACAAATATCAGAGGACCTGAATATACCTGGAATCAATCCATCAACAAATTTGTTAACAACAAACTTGAAATATCCATATTTTCAAACTACATTTTCAGCACAACAAACTGCATGTATGAGCATTCTCACATTAAATTGTGCACACTTAAATTTATTGTAATATTAAGCCTCTTTGTTCTGTTACAGCCTGGAACCTGTCTGTAACCATATTGGTGGAAGCTAGTGTCTCCTGCACAGATGAGGTATGGAGGCAAGCAAACAAGTCTTTCCATGAGGTACAACCATGAGACCTGCTATCAGTTCAGAACACATTTTTGTGGGCATGGTTAAGATGAGATAAGTCTTGTTTTGTACAACTGTACATTATATCTGTGGGCCTGGTAGAGTAGTCAGTATAGCGACTGGCTATGAGCTGGACGGTCTGGGGACCGATTCCTGGTGGGTGCGACATTTTCCGCACCTGTCAAGACCGGCCCTGGGGCCCACCCAGCCTCCTGTACAAAGGGTACCGGGTCTTTCCCGGGGGTAAAGAGCGGCAGGGGCGTGACGCTGACCCCTCACCCCCTTCTAGTGCCGTGGTCAAGAAAGAGTAGAGCTATACCTCTACTCCCCCTATGGGCTGTATGGCCTGTACAGAGCCTCAGTGCCTGTACAAGGGCGCACTTTACTTTTTTTGCCTTCCACGTTATATCTACTGCAATGTATCTAACATAGGCTTGTACATGTGTGAAGGTGTGTGAGATACAGCAGCATGTGCATACTGCAGTAACAGTATGCTGTATTGTGCACTACAGATAGCTGAAAGATGGACGTAACAATTCATAGTCAGGGTAAAGAAATAACAGCCACAGTACAGAGAAACACGATGAAGAAAGAAGGTAGAAACACTTGTTATTACCACTAAGACAATCATCAGAAACAGCAGCCACATTTTAATTTTGTAGGGTAAAGGAATATAAAGACAATCCCAGTGGCAACGTAGTCTATGGCACAGGTCTGCAGCTGCTCACATGCTGGGGCTGCAGGTTCAAACCGTACTGGGGGTATGAATATCTGTCTCTGGTGAAGGCTGTCTGTTTTCGGGTAGAGGTATCTGCAATGGCCGATCACTTGTGCAGAGGAGTTTTACTGAGTGAGGTGTCTCTGAGTGTGATCTTGAAATTAGAATATAACACATAAGAAGATGAGAAAACAGTCTGGATATCTGTCTGAGATCATAAGGAAAGAAAAGAATAATATTATCTTGTAATATTTTACATTTGGATGATATTGGTAAGTGTGTTACTGGAAACAATACAAAATTTCTATATGCTTGTGTCCAACACACCAAAAGCATTCTCACTTATTAAGAACACTTAAGTCTTCCCTTGGGCAGAAAATTTCTGCAGAGTTCTGACAAGCAAGCAGTTTAGAAACAGACAGTATACATAGAGTTCCCCAACCTCATGCATGCCAAGAAGGTATGCGAGGGAACAAATGTATACATCTTTCTCATTCTTAGCCTTGGCGCTAGATGGATGTGATTTGTCAGTTTCAAGTCACCTTTACTCATTGAATAAGAAGATGGATTTGTCCCAGAGTTAGTCTGGATGTTCTGGAGAAAATAAGACAATGTTTCTGCCCAGAATCAAAACAATTTCTCAGTCATCCAGTCAGAAGCACAGTCACCATACTGAATGTTATCCAAAATCTTCAACAGAGGTACTGCCAATCAAAATCAAGGACACTGGTTGACAGGGCATACAACTGAAGAGTGCAAGTCAAAATACTACATCCTGTTAAAAAGCAGTAATGGTGAGAGTGATGTAAAATGCTGCCTATTGATGAGACATGGGTTGGGCAGCAACATGCCATTCGGAAAGGGCCAGAAAAGTGATCATGAAATGGAAATTCACGCACATATGAAAACGCCAAACACAAAAATGTTACTACATGTCAGTATATTAAAGCTTTCCTTCCCTCTGCAGAACCAATATAGGAGAGAAGTTACATAACAGGCTAAATGAACAGAGACAATTCTGAAAAAACAGGCTAGTCAATAATTTTAATCCAAACCTTCCAACTAATGTAATCATTATTGTGTATAACAAACGCTATATTACATCCAGAATGACAAACCATAAATATTTTGTCTGCTAAAAAGGAACATGTTAACAAAATTATGCCACAAGGGGTAAAACATATTCAGACCATGCATACAAATTCTGTCAACAACCACAGTATCCTTTGAATGCTTAGGAGAGAAGTTAAAAATTCACAGAGTTGTGTGCATGCGCACGTGTGTGCATGTGTGTGTGTGTGTGTGTGTGTGTGTGTGTGTGTGTGTGTGTGTGTGTGTGTGTGATCTAAATTCCACTGAAGTTTAGTGAATTTAAACAAACAAATACTGTCAGCTGATTTGTCACTGCAAAACCTACTTGAGGCAAAGAATGAATACAAACACAGCAGGTGTTGAACCATTTCAGTGTAGGTGTGTAATCCCTTGAAAATCCCATTTCTGTTAGTGAGTGTGATGCTCAAAGTGACAGATACAGGAGCAGTTCCAATAAAGACCTCAACTGAGTATTGCTACATCCACATTAGGACAAAGTAGGAAATTAAATATGTCTACAGTCATAGCAGTCTGTCTGGCAGCCTAGATAAATCCACCCAATCTTCTTGTTTTTCTGCCATGAATAGAACCACAACCACATTTATGATTTAAATACATTAACATCATGTTTTCTACATGAACGGTCTGTGTTTTGTCCCTCTTGTGAAATGCAGTTTTATATCTGTGTGAAACTCACCTTCCTGCTCAGGAGCACTGCTGATGGTAAATGGATGCCACTCATATTTGGCAATAGCAGGAACATTGACAAAAACATAATCACCAGGGTGGAAATCAAAGTTGTGAGGGCGCTTAATGACGAGGTGTGTCACTCGAGAAGGAAGCAGAATTCCAGAGCTGATGTATGTTTTACCACGTTCTGAACGCATGGTGGCTAAGCGGAAAAAACGCTCAAACAAATACAAGATGCCTGGAACGATGAACCACTTCCAAAAGTTGGGACCATGGAAGATGATCAACACCCAAAATGGAATGTACAGTAGATGTGTCCAATAGAATACCTGTAAAACCATCATTCATAGGACTATTAATCCTAAATGTCTATCACAAAGGTACAAACAGCAACCAATGATAATAGAACAACATTTAAAAGTCTTGAAAAGCATTCTAATTTCATATTTGTGTCTTGGTTTTTTAACCCTTTCATTGTTATTAACTACTTATTTATTATTCAGTATATTATTTATTTTTTAATGGTGTTTCCATCTTATTTTGCCCATACACCAACAGACCTAATTCAAAATAAGTGTATTAGAACTTAAGACTAGAGGTAGTCTTAATTCTGCTATTGCCCACTCACTAGCAGACTTTTTTACATACTTGCACATAGTTCAGATGATTGGTAAGAGTCAGAGGAGAAGTTTTTTTAGTGCTTTCATTATGCTAGGTGAAGAATATCTTTTTTAATTGGCCGAAAAAATTTCTACTTATACATCCTGTGTAACTGCATTAATTTCTGTAGAATTTCTTGCTTTCTGATATCTTTTATGCATAAAGTTCGCAATCTGCATATTGCCTCATTTCTTTATTGAATTTTTTGCACCTGAGTCAGCTTTTTAGTTTTGCTGAAGATTTTATAGGTAATATTTTTAATTGTGTATTACACCAATCTTTAATTTTACCTCTCCATAAAGATAGTAATGATTTATAAAATTCCATAAATTACTTAATTAATTCATGACTGAGACCTTATAATTCTGTCTTCAAACAGCGACACATTAAACTGCAAATACATACAAGGTGATTAACGTCAAATAACAATAATAGGTATTGGATCAAGCACATGCAACCACTGTCTCTGTGCCCTGTAGTCTGCTCTCACTGTACAAGTCAATACATGAGATGACTTCTCTCAAGACAAGTATGTACAGACCGACATCTCTAAATATCTATGTGTATGGTGCCAGTCTTAAGGCTTACAGTCTGTAGTCAAACCTGTGATAAAACAGTCACCATTTTATTTTTATGCTGCAGGCTAGAAGTATATGTCAACAAATTTCAATGTATATGGGCAAGGCACACACCCAGAATTTTTCACTATCTTGCGGGTGGGAGGATGACTGGCTGACAGTGAAGCTTTAAATAATTTGTCCATCATTTTAAAAACGGTGTAACAAACATCATGTCATAAATATAACATTAACATACAACTATTTGCAACTGCATTTATACATTTATAAGTACAACTGCGTGTTCAATGACTCACTCATTAAATTTAAATCACAAGGTCTAACCTTCTTAGTTTTATAAGTTTATCTAAGACTTTCTTAACTTCTTTATTTTATTTTCCAAAATCCCAGTATCAAACTTAACAGCTGATATCAAAGACTGATTTTGGCTGCAGGGTAAACAATTTAAAACCACTTATAACATCATGTCTACAAATCAGTGTGTATTAAATTTCAGTTAGGGAGGGGCTGCAGAATGGTAGCTATCCATTTGGGTGTATGCCTGTTATAGGCCATTGTTAAATAAAGAGCACTGAGGGAGTGGCTCTCTGGATCTACTTGGCACTTATTACAAACACTTAACTTCAATCAGAATGTGTTTAATTAACAGTGTTCCTATTCAATGGCAGATTTAAGAGGTCTCAACCATGAATCTGCACAACAATTTATTGCATTTTACACACTGTTGCCATGCTTATAGAGAATTAATAGCAAAGATTTCTTTAATAAGCAATTAAAAATAGGGCCTGTGACAGGCTGTTAAAAAATCTTCAGAAAGTCAATTCAAGTGCCAATAAAAGTGCAGTACTAAAGATAATATATAATCTGCGAAATTTTATACAAAAGAAATGAGAGATTCTCATACAAATGGTACAAGAGCAAGTCACATACATATGAACCAAATTTGTTATATGAACTAAAAGAGTATCTTCTTCATCTAGCTTAACAAATGCAATGTCATTACTTTCCCTCCGATTGCTTCTAGTCAACTGAAATATATGTAGATACGTACAAATGAAAAATGTCTCCCAGATAGTGGGCACTAACATAGCTCAGACTTATCTCCAGATTTAGGTTTGAGCAGATGTAACTTGATGTAAGTCTCCTTGTACATGGGCACCTTAATGGACTTCAGGCTTATATACAGACTTAACTCATGCAGATATGGTCACTTCAGTACATCTTGAAAGTAGTAGTCAGCAGCAGATTTATTGCAGGTTCAGCTACTTGTATGGTGCATGTCTTGTACACACTTACCTCCATACTTGGTTCTCAAGAGACATGAGATAAAGTAAGACTCTGGGGAGTGTGGGCATCGTTAGATTATACAGTGTCAGATGGTGCAATGACTTGCAAATCAAAGGCCTACATAAATTTTTCTTTGTTGCCACGCATATCACATATATTGCCCAATTAATCCTCCTTGCATTGATCATTCTAATGATATTTGGCAATGAGCACAAGTGATAAAGTGACTTGCCAGAAAACCAGAATGTGGATGTAAAGGAAGTGTTTCATTCATACACATTTAAACCACAAACAATGAAATTATTTTTTGCTTAAAAACTAACTCCTTACATTTAATTTTCTCAGTGTAATACTTTTCTTTGGTGGTGGTGGACCGAGAGTAATATATCTAATGGTAAACCATTCTGTGAATCTGGTGTATGAGTTGACCTACAATGAACATTCTGTAGTGTATAAATTTTCTGTGGATAAAATGGAAGTGAAACAAAACTATTGAACTCTAACAGGGGCACTTAATTTAAATAACTGAAAATTTGCAATAATAGAGAAGAAGTTATATGGTTAACAATTCTTACAGTGACATGTAATTGAAACATGACACACAAACATTTTCAACCTGAATAGCAACTCTCACTTTAACTGTTACTCAAGTTGATAGTGAGGTACAGTTATGTAAGTTTTTTTCATCCTATATAAATAATTTGGTACAAAATGCTAGGATTTTAACATAGTAATTATAAACTTCAACATATTTACTTAACCTTGTATATCTCAAATTTTACTGCCAAATTTTTGGCATCACGTGTTTCATATCAACTTTTTATTTTTATTTTTTTACTGTATAAATTATGTTTTTATAAGTTCTACCTCCTTTGCACCTTACATGGACCTTCCTTGAACTTGCCCATATAACCTACCACATTCATACTCTGTGCAGGTCATCCTCAAAAATGGAAGCAAACATGTACGTACTTCCAAAAGGTTGGTATCCACCAATAAGACAGCATAGTGTCAGAAACCAGAAGGTAAATATCTAATAACCCTTTTGCCAAGAAAAAAGATAAAATTTAGTCATCGCACAAACTGATATCCTTGAAAAAAATTACAGATTTTGTATGCAAAAATTCTTTTAAAACTTGGCAGAATTAAGAAGTAAATTGTGTATCTTGCACACTTCAGCAAGTATATACCTCAAAAGATCCACCACGACGGACAAATGACTGTGAACAAATACAAATGACTACTAGGATAATGATGAGTGCTACTCCAGTTGGGTTAGCAACACCTCCCACTAAACCAAACATGCCTGGTTCGCTTGTCAAGAGCCAGTCGGTTAGTGTGTAATTGGCTTCATTAATGACTGGATCGTTCACCACAATCAAACCTAGAATGAACCAACAAATTATAATTAACAATTTTCAACATTTAATTCATGACCTCAAACGTTTTGAGAAGTAGTGCAATTAACTGCATAAGAAACTTATTAACCCATTAAAAATAGTAGTGGATGTTGAAATACGTGTGTGCATCAGAATGCATACCATAAATTTTCTCCCCTATTAATATCATCCTACACAACCTGAAAATATAGCTGTGACACAGAGACACTTTCACACAACAAGCTCAAATATTTTTAAGATGTCCTGTGAGGCCAATAACATGTAACACTGACCAAATACATCATAGAGTTTGTCATTATATATTCTCTTATCACTTAAAAACAGCAAGAAGACAAATATTCTCCTTGAACTATTTTAGGGTAGCTTTAGCTGTTGATATATCATATCCTTTTGTTTCTGCCATTTGATGCCCAAGAAAATTGAAGGTTTGAAAAAGCCAATATTCAAACTAAATGGTCTTTCCATTAATAAAAGTAGGCAATTTCAATGCCCACACAAAAGGTTAAATCTGGTATTGAATACATTGTGCCATAAGAATTTGTATTACAAAACTTCTAACTGTAGTTTACAAAGAATGAAATAATTTTTAATGTAGCCAAACATACAGTACTTTTTTATGTGAGTCAATTTAAAATTCACAATTAATTAATACTAAAATTACTAAATGTAGTGACATAAAATATCTAAAGTTCTACTTGGAATAATGGTTGTTTGCAGTAAGAAACTCCTGTATGGGAGTTAGACCAGCAGCCACTACCATCTATATCTTTTAACACAGAGTCAGATGATCTTTGGATGCAAGGCATAGGTTGGCTGCTTGGCACAGTCTTTTGTACTGGATGCAAAGCCAGGATGTGAAAATAAACAGAAACACTCACTTCTGGCTAATTTGTGTAGGAGAGGACAAGAGAGAAAATTATGATTTCTCAGAACAGAGTAATGCAATAGCCATACAAAAAAAGAAGTATTCTTTTCCTAGTAAATGCTGAAGCCTTGTGGGTACAGCAGATAGGGATATTAAATGTTACATGATCAAGAAAAACAGACATGCTCCCAGTTTGACAATATGCATGAGTGTCCTGTTTGAATGTGTACTTTAATTATGGGTTTATAATACAGGAAGACTGTAAGACCAGGCTTCAGACATTATGTTTATTTGCAGTTCTCAACCACACAAAATAATGTGTGATAATCACACACATGTGGACTGAAAATAAACCTTCTTAAAAACAAATTCATGGCTCAAGTGTTTGAACGACTATTTTATAGATTAACAAAAAAGATATACAGTATATTGAAACTAACTGAAGTTGAGCAGGTGCATTATGGTGTGGACAATGCTCTGTATGAAGATGAAAACTCCAGCTAATTTGTGGAAGTATATGTGTTGGTCCAGTGGCAGAAACATGCTGAACCCATGTGTACGCAGGAATGTGATGCATTGGCGCAACATCAGTACGAGTATAAACATGCAGTTGAAGTTCAAGCACTGTCCTGCAACATAACAGAGCATACAAATATGAAGTGTAATGAAAACTGCATATTTTTATTAATACCATGGCACTTAAACTGGACCTTGACCTCTTTCTGATTAAAGCACAGCATTTTAAAAATCAAGTTTAAGAAACTGACTTTGTCTCTGTGATAATCATTCTTAGATGTTATTTTTAATTGGACAATGCAAAAAATCTGGTTGCAGGGTTGATAAAAAAAACCTGCTAAAAAGAAGAAAATTTAGGGTAACTGTGGGTTCCAGGGGAATAATTCACATAAATTCAACTAATTTTTCAATGTCTCATCCTTCTTTTTCTTCCTTCCTTTCTTCCTATCATTTATATACTGACAGTTTAGGTAACTTTGGAATAATTAATTTTATGGGCTTTGTCCATCATCTTATGATAAAAATAATAGTTTTCAACCCTTGGACCTGGAGGTTGAAAATAGCCAACTGGCCCATTTGCATAGCTTTGAACTGCACTTTGTAGCTTGAGGATGAGGACACATCCTGTACCCAGAAACAGTGTGTGTTTGTATTACTATTTCTAACATGCAACAATGGCTGCAGTCCACAAAGTTAATGATTCCAAAAATGATATACCATCATTTCTTCAGATGAGTTTTACTAGCTACTTTAAAACTATGAGTCAAATATTGAGAAAATTTGTGTTTTCTGGGAAGGCAATATAAGACCACGACATTCTCATCAACGTATATGTCCTCGGCATGACCAAGGGTAATAAAAATGTCACATATGCTGTTACATATCGTTTCAAATTAAGAACCTCATCAACAATGCTGTGACACCAAAGACAGGTTACTGTTGACATGGTTGTATATTAATGTACAAAGTGATTACAAATATTTATTGGTAAAAAAAAGTAATAGACAAACAATAATAAAGTATACACCATTTTAAAGAGCAACTCAGCAAGTTTTCTTTTCATACCTGTGCAGGTCCAACATATGTTCCATTAGTTGCTCTGCATACATCAAGAGAGTATTCAACTTGTAACAAAAACTTAATGGAATTATATACTTTGACATGTTGTAGTTGTGCTGAAAGCCCCAGCAAATCAAATGTTGTTATTCAACAAGACAGTGTGCCACCACAATCCACAGTGAGGTGAAGACAGTCATCTGAACGATGGTTTGGGTGAGGGGGTCCTCTTCCTGGTATCTAAAATCTCCAGATCAGACCCTCTCAATATTCTTCTCTGGGGTGTTTTGTGTAAGGTGAAGTTTATGCTCTGCCACTGCCCTTAACCCTGACCAACTTTCAGAATGAAGAGTAACTGCAGACACTAAACAGACAACACTGCAAATGTGTGGCACAAAGGAGACTATCATCTTGATGTGTGCAGGGCAACAAATACATTGAACTGCAAGGTGTACAAATACCTTCCAGTTGCTCTTTACAACGGTGTACGTTTAATTTTAATTAACTTCCTTATGAATTAATTTTTGTAATCGCCGTGTGTGACAAGCACAAAGAATATTTCTGTTTTTGTACATCGCCTACAAACGCGCATCCGAATCTGCAATGGTTGCTACGACCGGGAATGGCAAGTAGTACAATTTTGTGCCACTTGGTGCCCCAATATCGCCATATTTTAAGGTATCCAGTGCGGTTTGCAATCATCAGCTCAATTTTGCTTCGGAGAGGTTATTGAATGTTGTGCGTTTAAAGTGCAATGGGATATTTTGTAACAGCTGCTGTGAAGGGACAACACAGTTTTGTTTGGAACTCGGTAAAACTGCATCGAAAGCAGAGGATACGGAACCTGAGTTTGCTGTTCTGAACCTGAAATCAAACAGCAGTCTGTCCAGTGGAAATCTCCACCCACACCACGCCCGACGAGGTGAAGCAAGTCATTCGAATTTCAAGAGCATATGAATGTTTTTTGGCTGTCAGAGCATTGTTCCTCGGGAGAATTTTTGCTTCCAAGACAGTAAATTAACCACCATTGCTACCGGAAAGTTCTGCTACGTCTGAGGGAGGAAGTCAGCCGAAAATCTGCGGAAAGATTGTGGTACCACGAATCGTATTATCACAACAGGGTGCCAGCGTATACTGACTTAACAGCGTAGTAATATTTGGCCCCTAAGAACATGGCTGCCCCCAATTCTCCTTACTTGGCTGGTTTGGCCTCGAGTGATTTCTTGTTTCCGAGAATGAAATCGCAGCTACGACGGCGTCGTTTTCAGGATTTCATTGAAATTCAAGAACAGTTGCTGACCCTTCTGCACGCTATGCCAAAACGTCAGTTCCTGCAGTGCTTCCACAGTGGCAAAAACACTGTGTCTGATGCATTAAATCGGAAGGAGATTGGTTTGATTTGGTTTATTTGTTCATCCATTCAGTCACACATCTAACATTGGACACGTCAATTACAGATTACAATTTATATGTTACAACACAACTTATAATATATGGACATCCAACCTATATAATATAATAAATAACAACACAAAATTTAAAGACCAATTGGAGGTGGAATCTGTCTAAATCTAGATACATGTGTATTTATAGAAATACAACTAAGAGTTAAGAATTCAAATTAAAAGTAATAATATAGAATGGCATTGAGTTATATTACATGTAAGAATATTTAGATGTTTACTTTAAAATAATTACACTGAGCCAAGGTCTCTATTGGAATTCCAAGTAAAATATTCCTCTGAGTAAAATGAATTTGTAAGAAGGAAACGTTTTAAAACAGATCTGAATTGTTTTATTTCATGAGATTTATTTTTGGTGCTAGTAGGAAGGTGATTAAAAACTTTGATTCCAAAATTAAAGGGTCCTTTTTGGAAAGTTGTTAAGTTTGCAGTTGGAGTATGTAAGTCAGAACTAAATCTGGTGTGAACTTCTGAATTTGATTCACATAAATCTCTGTTTTTGGCAACTAATTATAAAAGGGAAAAAATATATTGTGATTTTAATGGTGGGATTTTCATATTATTGAATAATTGAAGACAAGAATCTCTATTTCTGGCATTCATAATTACTCTAATTATCCTTCTTTGAATTTTAAAAATATTAGAGCTGTATGCAGAATTACCTCAGAAAATTAAGCCATACAATAAGATGGAATGAAAATATGAAAAGTAAATTGACCTTAGCGTATCATGGGACATAAAATGTTGGACATACCTAATTGCATAGCATGCTCTGCCCAGTCTAAACATCATTTGATCAATATTGTTTCTCCATGACAAAAAAATATCTATATCTAATCCAAGAAATTTGGTATTTTTAGTCTCTTAAATCAGTTTATTGTCACAACTTATTTTTATATTAATTTCATATCTCTTTCTAGGCCTAAATTGTAAAAAGTATGTTTTATCAAAGTTTAATGATAATGAGTTATCATTGAACCAGTTATTTATATTATTAATTATATTGTTAATATCTTCTTTAAATTTTGAGGGACTAGGATTTGCAATTATTATGCTTGTGTCATCAGAAAATAGAACTGGTTTCAATTGGTCAGCTATTATATTCAGAAGACCATTTATGTAGATTAAGAAGAACAAAGGACCAAGTATTGAACCCTGAGGAACACCATGATTTATTTTGTCCAATTCTGAAATAGTAGTAATATTAGGAAAGCTATTATTTATTAGTACTCTCTGATACCTATCACTGAGGTGAAATCTTAACAGTGCATTGTTTTTGCCCCTGAATCCATAAAATTCAAATTTTTACAATAGTATATCATGATTTACAGAGTCAAATGCCTTTCTAAGTCACAAAATATTCCACCAACAGTCAATTTATCATTAAGTGCTGTCAGTAATATTTCATTTATTAGTTTGAAGGAGCCTTTTTCAGTTGGGGAATTATTTCTGAAGCCACATGGTTACTAATATATTATTTTGGATGACGTGTTGGTACAATCTTGTATTTATACCTTTTCCAGAATCTTTGAAAAGGATGTAAGTAAAGAGATAATTCTAAAATTGATTATATCCAGTCTGTCTCCTTTTTTATGTAATGGCTTTATTTCAGAAAATTTTAATCAGGAGGAAAAAATACTTGGAGAAAGTGATTCTTTACATATGTTTGTTAGAGGAGATGTGATAAGAGGTGTACTTACTTCTAGAATTTTCACAGGAATCCCATCATATCCATGAGAGTTTTTGGATTTTAGTGATTTGATAATTTTTTCTATTTCTTTGAGTGTTGTATATTTTAGTTTGATGTTTGGACAGGGGAGCTTAAAGTTTTTATGAAGACAATGTATGGTATTGTTACAATTTAATGAAGTTTTATCATTTTTAATGTTACTAGTTATTTTGTCAGCTACAGTTAAGAAGTAGTTATTGAAAGAGTTTACAAATGATAGTTGATTAGTAATTAACTTTCTATCCATATTTATGAGTTGAGTACCTTTACTTGTATGGTTCTTGCATGTTTCCATTTCTATAATATCACAGGTTGTTTTTATTTTATTGTTGGACTTGGAAATCTTATTGTTGTAATAAAGTTGTTTTGTGGCCTTAATTACTGTAGACAATATTAAACAGTAAGATTTGTAATGCGCCTTTAATTTAGAATTAATATTATCTCTACTGATCAAGTAAAGTTCTCTTTTATGCTGGCATGAGGTTTCTATTCCTATTGTAATCCAGGGTTTGTTATTTTGTGTACTGTATATTTTCTGTAATGGGAAGCTGGAGTTGAAAATTCTCAAGTATATGTTAAGAAAGTTGTTAAAAACCATATTAACATTCTCCTCAATTAAAATGTTGTCCTATTTTTAATAGCTGAGCTTAACTGCAAATTGAGATATAGAGAATTTATTAAATTTTCTTATGTTTTGCTTTTGCTATTATTAATTGTTATAATTTGGACATCATGATCAGATAACCCAGTAACCAGTGGATGTGTGGATTACTTTGAAAGGCACAGCAATGCCTAAAACAATGTCAAGAATGCATTTCTTTCTCAACTCAGTTCAAGAACTTTTGGATACAAAATTATCCCTTCCACAGGAACTGTATTTTAAATTTGTTTTTTTCATTCACATATGCACTTTCAGTGAAATTTATCTTTGGTTCATATTTACCTACCAATTAATTCCAACTTTCTTGTGGATAATTACATAATTCAGCTGCATGGATCAAGAGTCCTTCTTGTGAAAATAGAGTTATTCAGCTACTCTAGAAATTCCCATCTGCTGTGGAGTCTGCAGATCATTACTGTATTCAGTGCAGCAGGATATAATATTTGATTGTTCTTAATCACTCACAACAAGAACTTTGTAAACTTTTGGGATACTTACCACACAGTCGAAATTGACTGAATTCAAAAATATTCAAGCAAAATGTGTAACTTTCCAAGTAACATTTACCCATAATTTTTTATAATCAATTTAGTGTTCTTGACAGCTGTCAGGGAAAGTGTTATCGATTCATTTTAAATAACCACTACCTGACTGGTGTTGGTATAAACACGAGTCTCATTCAAGGGACTTAGTAATTTCAAAAGCAAGATATTAGGCTCATATTCATAGGGATGTGACTTTGATCCTGAGTCAAATGCATATGCAGAGTTTTTGCTCACACCACTTCTACCAATGTGCATGTGAGGAGTGCCAGGTCCCCATTTTGCAGTAGTGCAGAGCCCACATTAAATGCTAGGTATGCTATGTTGAACATCATTTTCATCATCACAATGTCAATGAGGGCAGGGATGGACAGATCTCACATGCCAGGTTGTTGTGGTGACAAAATTTTTTATGGAGTTGCCTAATATTTGTGCATCCTCAGTATGTACCTTGCTCTTTGTCACCCCTCTGGCACCTAGAATTTTGAGGTGGCCATAGACATTTAAAATTTTTACACTCCTGATTGAAGATAATATCTTCCCTATGCACACTTTTGCCTGAGAAATTGATTCTGCATCATTGTCTGGACTAGCAGATGCCAGAAAATTAAATAGACCATACCTGGAGCAAAATAAAAATACACATATACTGTACACAGATAAGTATTTTCCATAATAAATTTTATCAGTGAGATGTAACAAAGGGTTCAGAAAGGAAACTCACAAACGGGGGGAGAGAAATAGAGCATGTGCATATAAAATTCTTAATTTAGGTTTGAAAAAAACAATATCTGAATAGTCAAACATATAACTGCATATGTCCTGCAACTTACCACAAGCACGGGCAACAATGACAAACCCATTATGGAAGCGATACTCGATAGATCGGGAAACAAACAGACCAATATTTACAAGCATGAAGAAAGTCAGGAAGATGAGGTACACATAGTTGTTCTTCACATATGGTCTTGACAGTTGGTATGGACACAATGTAATGAGTCTGCCAAGGAGAGAGCGTGGTGGTTGCTTTGGTTTGGGTGGCACCAGCCACCTGTCAATACTGTAATGAATCATAAAACATATTATTATAGTTTGTAACTGACTACTTGGTGCAGAATCCTTCTTAAAAAAATAACACTTTATCATTTATTTAAGTCATCCCCCACAATTTATGTAACTTGAAGGTTAATTGCAGTCTGTCTAAGAGCCAGTCACTGTGCCCTGGTCTGTAACAAATTAACTTTGTTTATACACTTCCACCCTAGTTATTTAAACCCCATTTTAACATTATATGCCCATTTATGCCTAGGTCTTCCAAGTGTTTTATTCCTTCAGGTAGCACTAAGAGTTTATAAAAGAAGTCCCATGCTGGAAGTTAACTGCAGTAAACCCCAAATACAGCACAATTTTTGGCGTTGTATTGAGAGTGCCATTAAATAAAAATATTGTAACTTTTTAAACTCCTAAAATTTATGTACCATGATGAAAGGATGTTAATTACAAAATCAGAATATACAGAAGGAACTTTTAATAGAGTATTAGTGCACTGTATTTCCATAATTACTTCATATTTTGATCTACTGTTTTTAAAATTTACCTGCCCCATCAATAATGTGAATGCTTCCTCCAGTTTTTCATGTTTGTACCTTCCATTGTTTTATGCTAGCACTCTTACTCTTTTTTCACTGAGTATATCACTAGTAAAGCACCAACTGATGGGTTGGTCCCACAGGAAGGAAAAGTGGATGGCTATGTTTTACTGAGGAGCTGCAAGAAATTGGTCTCTGTAAATACAGACTTTTTTCTTTGCTAACAATTAATATTTCCCAGTCCTCTATGCTTCACTGGTTAAGTAAAGTTAGGATAGTAAAAACTGTACTGTAACATTACATTATTCTGACAGTGACTTAACAGACAGTGGTCAGAAAGTACTTGAAGCACAAGAAAAGGTGGCATATTCAAGAACATCAGGAAGAAAAAGAAAGCAGCCAGCTACAAGAGGTGATGATTTTTTATGGACAGAAGATTTTATGACGGGAGTAAAGTTTCACCAGTAGTCAGCAGTGATAAGGAGTGCAAGAATCCAAAACTAGTTGTCCTTATTTAAAATATTTGTAGTCTTAGGAAAAAACAACAAAATTGGAAGTGCTGTTATGTTCGGAGTTAAAGCATGTAGATGAATTATGCCTCACAAAACACTGGCAGAGTGATCAGAAACTAGACTGTACTAATATTGTTGATTTTAAGTTAACAAGTGCTTTTTGGTGGAGTAGTAGTGAAATTGGTGGATTTGGTATCTGTGTAAAAGATGGTCTCACAACTAAACAAATAAGTTATTTTGCAGTTATCAGTGAAGAAAAAAATTTTGAAATGCCATTAATAGAACTGCCTGGATATAAACTATGTATAGTGTGTATCTATAGATCACCAGATGGACAGTTTGACAATTTCTAAATAAGTTAGAATTAGTTATTCAGAAATTAGTAATGAAAGATAAAAATCTGATACTTTTTGATGATTGGAATATAGATTTCCTCCATGAAGATAGCAACCAAAAGGACTTAACAGACTTACTGTTGATGTATAACCTAGTAAACACTGTCCAATCTCCTATTAGAATAATGAAAAGCACAAGCACATTGTTAGATATAATTATAATAATCAAGAAGTATTAAAAGGAACTTGCAACGGTAATTGAATTAGGATTTTCAGACCATCAAGCCAAAGTGTTGCCTGTACTGCATAAAAAGCATGCTAGTGCAAATAAAAGAGTTCTGAAAACGCATTTTGTAGACGATAATGTTAGGGAATTTGAATACTTATTAAAAAAGCTGACATGACAAGAAGTGTTTTCAGAGACTGAGGTAAATGCAAAATTCAAGGTCTTTATTAACTCAGTTCTGTATTTTTTTACATAGCCTTACCTCTGGAGTTCAGACATGAAAAGAAACCATTAAGGAATAGATTGATCACACAAGGCATAAAGATGACTATTTAAAAAATGAGATTTTTAAACATGCTAAAAAACAACCTATTCTTACAGAAGATGCAAAGATGAATATTGCTAAGTAAAAAATAATATATAAAAGGGTAATAAGGGAAGCAAAAAGGAGGGAAAATATTAAGTATATACTGCATGTAAATCACAAATCTAAAGCTGTATGGCAGATTACAAACAAGGAAACTGGGAGAACCTCCTCAAATAAACAAGATATTAAAATGATTTTGGAATTCTGAAGACATTACAAATCCAGAGAACATAGTTGAATTTAATTCCTACTTCTGTAAAATTTCAGAGGAACTAATGAAGAAAATTGGGAATAGAATGCCAAATTCTGAGAATCAACATTTAAGAATAAGGAAAGTACTAAAACTATATTTTTATGTCCAGTAACAGAAAATGAAGTGGAAAAAGTGGTAAAGGGTCTTAAGAATAAATTATCGGCAGGAATTGATGAAATACCTGATTATGTGGTGAAACAGTGCATAAAACTGCTAAAGAAACCTTTAGCCAACATTTATAATGCATCCCTAGAATCAGGGATTTTTCAAGACCAACTAAAAATAGCAAAAGTTGTACCATTATATAAAAAAGGGGATACAAGAGACATTCAAAACTACAGACTAATAGCACTGTCATCTGTTTTTTAAAATTGCTAGATGAATTGGTGCGTAATAGTTTAATGACATTTATAGAAGGGAATGAAATTTTAACTGAGGCACAACATGGTTTTAGGACAAAAAAATCAACTGAAACAGCATTACAGATTTTTATAAAAAGTACACAGGAGGCCACTGAAAAAAAATGAACCCAACTGGAATTTTTTTAGATCTTACAAACGCCTATGATGTATTAAATCATGAAGTTTTATTGTCTAAACTAAACTCCTATCATATTAGAGGTGTGGCAAACTTATGGTTTGAATCCTACCCATCACACTGGAAACAATGTGTGGAAATACCCAGGGTGCTGATAAGTCCTTAGCCCGCCAGGGACGGAAACAAGCTCGGAAGCACGTCAGCAACACCTGCGATTTCAACAACATCAAGACGCAAGCTATCTTCAAGATGCCCCCCTGCAAGGCAAGGCACCGAAAGAAATCCATGCCCTTCTGACAGAAACATTAACTTGTTTCCTTCCTGGTCAGGCTCAGGACTTAACAGCACTCCTGTAAATAACATGAAACAAGGAATATATGTCTCAACTACAAGGGAAATTGAGCATGGTGTGCCACAGGGTTTGATTCTTGGTCCAATACTATTTTCATTATACATAAATGACCTACCTCTAAATATTATGGGATTGAAAATAGTGTTATTTGCTGATGACACAAACATATTAGTATCACAGGCAAATATGAACAACCTCCAGTATAAACTAAACAAATTTATGACTAAATTGCAAATATGATTTACACTAAACTGTCTTATAGTTAATGTTTTGCAAATATGATTTACACTAAACTGTCTTATAGTTAATGTTGAAAAGACGTTAGCAATGTCAATACCATGCAGAATAAAAAGCCACTGTTACCACATGTTATACATGAAGGTAGAAATATTCCATACAACACTGGAACAAAATTTTTTAGCATATACATTAATGAAAATTTGAAATGGAATAATCACATTAAATACTTAAGTTCAAAACTAAATACATGTTATTATATGATTAGCCCCTTAAAGAATGTAACGAGTCCATATGTCTTAAGAACCATGTATTTGCATTTTTTCATGTTCATTTGAGATATGGTTTGACCCTGTGGGGTGGTGAACCTGAAAGTATAAGAATTTTTCGATTACAAAAGAAAGTTTTAAGAATAATAGGTAAAGCTGGCCGACATACTTCTTACAGGAGTCTTTTTAAAGATCTGAATATACTTCCTTTGCCTTATCTATATATAAGTGAGGTTGTGTGTTGTGTAAAATCAGACATGGAAAAGATAAAATATGACGAAGAAGTACATGACCACTGTACACACCAAAAATCAGATCTTCATACTCCATTCTGCAGAACTACCCTTTTTAAAAACAGTAGTGCAAATGTGGGCATAAAATTGCACAATAAATTGCCTAACATGATAAAGAGATTACAAAGATACAGGAATTTAAAAGAAGACTGAAGTATTTTCTATTCAGTGGATGAATGTATGTCCTCTTAGGTTCCACTATTACTCAATTGTTTATTATTATGTACACTTTATTCTTAGTATTTAGTAATTCAACCAAACAGGGTGTGAGTTTTAATGATACTGTATATTACTGTGCTCCATTATTGATGTTAATGTATTGCAAGTTCCTTTTGTTATGTCTATTATGTATGAATGTTTTTATGTAATGTAGGGAATGTAGACTGAGCTTGATGTGTCCGATGTCATATTTGTGACTGAATGGAAGAATAAAGAATAAGAGATGCTTTATCACCACAGAGTGTTTGTTTCTTTTCTAATTCTGCATAATGTCATCTAAACAATCTAAGACTGATGACTTTAAACTTGAGGGGGCAAGGCAAAAGGAAGTAGAGTTTATGAGGTCAGTACACGTTTCAGTGTGTAGTGAGACAATGAAGAACATCATTTCCAAATAAGAGAAATTTCTGTAGTGCATAGACAATACATGTTTTATACAGGTGGCTGTCACTGACCAGTGCTAACTCTCCAGGCAGGAATCCTAACCCACACTACACACATTCCTTCAACACATTCTAACATAGCGCTCTATCTGACATTACTTAATGCTTATGGGCACAGTTACATCACTCAAATTCTTTAGCAGATGACTGCTAGCGTGGGTGATGCTATATCGGGGGTGCACAATGTTAAAATAACAGGGAATTTCTGTTTACAGACTTTCATGGGTGCTAAGTGAGTGTGTCACTATAACAGGGTTGTTATATCTGGGTTGTTTGTACTTCACCTTCATAGATACAGATTTAAAACTGTAGATTTAAATAATGCTGTACTCTTTTCTTACCTGAGTACAATATTCCTTGATGGCTTGAAAAGGAAACTGTGTATTATATAATGTCAAAAATTGTTTGATGTAAGTAGTTCAATTAGCTGTTACTGTAAACTTTTTGTCTCTATTCAAATGCTGAATAAGTAAACAGTGTGGATGAATATGACTTGGAGAACATTGGTCTCATGTCTTTGAAAATCAATTTCTGATAGCACGAATATACTGCATTAACACTAATTCCACATTTAGGTCTACTGCTACGTATGTTGTAACAAAATGATGTAATTGTATAGAAACACTACAACTAAAACTAATGAAAAGCAGTGCACTGCAGAATATAAAATAAGTAATATTTTGCACAAGGAACTTCTTCTAAATCTAATACTTTATCAGACATTAAGAATAACAATTTTTAAGCTGCAAGTCATGGGTGTAGAGCTCTGATACAAATGCACCTACCCCTTACTCCCACATTTGTACTTACAAAATTTTATCTAACATCTTGTTCTCAAGGTTAACTCCATATGGAAGGAAATTATCAGGGATCATCAATGTGGTTTTCGACGCAACAGGTCGACGATTGATCATATATTCTGCATTCACCAAATACTTGAGAAAAAATGGGAGTACAATGAAGAAGTTCATCAGCTT